>Ga0209990_10000005_pt1 | contig 288260 bp, 357 predicted proteins | sample NOAtaG_6_FD_187304 | JGI IMG/M metagenome (GOLD analysis project Ga0209990, IMG submission 187304) | Freshwater lake microbial communities from Lake Erie, under a cyanobacterial bloom - NOAA_Erie_Diel5S_2200h metaG (SPAdes) (version 2) | ecosystem: Environmental > Aquatic > Freshwater > Lake ... | reverse complement strand
CATCAGTCATTTTTTGTGCCCAACCTTTATTGATTCCACCAACTGAGTTAATTGTTTGTTTAACACCAGCATCGTCAAAGTGTTTGGACATTTTTAAGAATTGTTCTTTTGCACTTGGATTTTGCATTAAATATTTAGCTAAATCGTCACTACTTCTTAGTGCTGTTTTACCTGCAATACCTGCACCTTTTAATACTCTTATGAATGGTTTTACAATGAAATCACCCACGGTTGGTATTAAAGCCACTAACATCAATGCCGCGTATAAATATTCTTTTTTATAGATATATCTAATAATCAATATAATGTCAGCAATTTCACCAATTACAGGTACAAATCCCGCAATCATTAAAATATTTTCAAGAGTGTCCTCTTTTAATACTTTTTTATTTTCTAATATTTCTTTTTTTGTAAGTTTCATGTTAATGAATAAATTTACATATTTTGTCCGATATGGTTTCACCTATATTAGAATCTTTTATTACCTCACCAAATATATTTCCAGCAAATCCTGAAGTTAAACCTCCTAAATTTAATCCGTAATTATTCCTATCTACACCAACAGCAGAACCTGCCACATATCTTGATAAAGCTTCTAATACTCCATCAATCATTTTTGGCATATGAGACATACAATTTGGTTCATCTTTAAAAGGTTTGAGTATATCTCTAACATCGTAATCGGCAAAAACCACTGAGATGGTTGTAATCATTCCTTGATTCTTACCACCAAAAATAAATGTTAATAATAGATTGATTGCGTACTCTTTCAATTGTGAACCACCCGCACTTAATAAATCATCACCAGTTAGGTCAAGACCAGATAATGGATTTTCAATTTCGTTCATTGCGGATTCAACTTCCTCAAACGAGTATCCCTCGTTAAGTAAATTTGAGGTGATAATAAAATATCTCTCAAGAAAATATTCTTTATCTCTAATGTTGTTTAATTCGTCAAAAGATGAATAAAGTTTTCTTTCTCTTTCCTCTAATAAAGTTTCTTTAATATAATTTTTTAATTCCATTATGATTAATTTTATCTAATACCTCTATCACCACCTGAAGATGTTAAACCATATCTTCTTTTCATTCTACCTACACCACTACCTACACCAAAGTTATATTGTTGCATACAGAACTTAAGTTGTTCTTTTTCCGAACTTGTGGCGGTTGCCTTTCCTTGAGATTGGTCTCTTTCGTCAATAGTTTTGAATAGAGCTTTACAACCTTCACGATTTAATTGTGTTGCTTTTGTTGCACTTGCAACTTTTGGTGATTCAACATTACTTGGTTCGGTTGGTTTAGGTGGAGTTACCGTTGAACCAGTTGTTGTTACCGTTGAACCAGTTGTTACCGTTGAACCTGTTTGAGGTTTTGGTGTCGAACCCTTACACTTACTGATAATACCATTGTAAGTAATTTCATCAATAACATCCATACCAAATTTGTTTCTCATTTGAGATAAGGTCAATGGACCAAAATTACCTGTTTGGTATTTTGATTCCATTCCTAAACATCTTTGTACTTCTCTAATTTTTTCATTTTTACAACCAAATCTAAACGGAAACGCGTCACATTGATAATATTTTTGAGGTTGAGGTACTGGTACTGGTTTATCACCATCTCCATCTTCTATCTTTTTGTCGCCGTCCCATGTAATTTCAATACCAGATAAATCTGCGGTTTGATTACCTCCTTGATTTTCACCACCACCCGATTTACCGGATTCAATTTGTTTAATAAGTTCGTACATTTTATTTTTAGATAAAACAGAACCCGCTTGGAATGTTGCAATATAATCTAAAGATTTTTGTAATGAACCACTACCTAAACCAGTGTTTTTATACAGCTGTAAAAATTCTTTTCCTTTTGAACTATTTGCATATTTTGATAATAATGTTCTTGCTTGTGATAAATCACTACCTGAAACTGGAAAATCTAATAAATCAATCATTGTCTCAACGTCATTCACCATTTCGGTTTCAGATTGTTCATTAATCATTGAAGTCTCATCCACTTTTTGAACTTGACCACCTTTACACTTCCAATTACCACGTTTTGTTGCACCGTCGCCAGATATTACTCTACCATTCATAAAGAACATCAAACCACCTACACTATCATAATCAGCATTACCGGTTTTTTCAACCACAACAACAGGACCACCTGAACTACTTTGGGTTAATCTACCCATACCTTTATCGATAAGATTTCTCAAACAATCTGTCATACCGTCGGTTAATTTAGGGTCGATAACTTTACCTCCTTCATCCGTAACTACAACATCATTACCGTCGGAATCAGTGAAAAAGGAATATAAAAGGTACGCACCTCCAGCGACTAATGCCCATTGTAGGAGTCTTTTAGAAACGGATACTTTCTTAACACCGTTTTGAACAACGGTTTTACTATCTTTTCCAAATTTTTCGAACATTTTCTTTAACCACTCGTAATATTTTTTACCACCACCTGTTTTTAGTATGTCTTTACCTTGTTTAATTTTAGCAGCATCATCTACGGATTTGGCGGCATCGGCACCACCGGTTGCTGTTTTTGTGGTTGTTTTAACTGGTTCTTTTACCTTGATACCTTTAACCATGTCGTCAGTAACCTTCATACCATACTTAGAGTTAACTTTCTCAACAATCTTGGTGATTGCGTCTTTACTATATTTTTTAGAGTCCATTAGGGCTCTTTCAAAAGCCGGTTGACCCCCATTAATTTGGTCTTTATATTTCGATAAAAAAGTTTTGTTTTGTGTTAAATTTTCAGCCGCAGCATTGACTAATCTTGGACTACTATTATATCTTAAAATTGTTATATCTAATTTACCTTTTAATTCAGAATTAAGACCTTTAGCCACCGCAGTTACAAGTTCTTCTGCTGTTCTAATATTAGACTGTTTTAACATCGATGCCGCCTCGGCATCCTTTAATAAATTTTTTAAAGGACCTTCAAATTCAGCACTCAATTTCGCCATTGCGGCTGCTCTTTCAGCACCTTGTAAAGTTTTTAAATCGGCAGCAATACTCTTTACTATAGCATTTTCTTCCAATTCATTTTCGGTCGATGTTTCATGCACATCTTCCATTTCTTTAGAAACTATTTTAGACTCTACATTTTCCATTAGAGTCATCATTTTTCTAATTAATTCTGCATTTTTATTTTCCATTTTTATGATTGTTTTTTTTTATTATAAATCTTTAGGGTTATATTCAGAAGGAGGGCCCGAAGTAAGACCAGCTTCAACCTTCTTTTCTTGTTCTACGGATTTCTCCATTTCTTTTCTTTTCATATATTCTCCAGCTGTACCAATAGCCGCAGCGGGGACTAATACGTTTGCCGCGGCGGCGGTTCCCTTTCCACCACCTAATTTCATTGCGAGTTTACCGGGTGTATTAAGAACATTCAATGCTCCTTTACCTAATTTCACGGCACCTTTTAAAGTTGCCCCAAGTAAGAAAGAAATTAAATTTGTGAGTTTTGTTATAAATTTACCAATACCACCCATAATACCTGAAAAGAATTTATACATAAAAGGTGATTTAACTTGGAAATACGATAGTGCTTTTCCCATAAAACCTTTAACACTTGATAAACCTTCACTGACACTTTTTAAAAATGACTGTATTTTTGGTGAGCTTTGTACCGCCAATTTTAAACCTTGTTGAGTCTTACCAAATCTACTTACTAAACCTAACAATAATTGTCTTGGTACTTTGGCCGCCATTCCCGTCACTACTAACCCTAAAATATCACAGGCAAAGAATAATAATCTCCACCCCCAATGTAATTCAGGGTCTTCATAGTCACCTGAAATAAATTCGTAAATGTCTAAACCAACCGCAATTGCCCATGGTATCCAAGCGATACCCTTACCTATACCTGTGGCAACTAATATTGCATCTAAAGCTAAACCAACAGGATGGTATAACATCCCTCTAACTTTTCTTGCTACATATAAAGCGCCTTTTTTAACTAAATCTAATACACGAGACCATTCACCCTTTGATATTGCCCCAATTAATTTTTTTGCCCCTTCATAACTTGTAGAAACAAAATCTGTAAATCCCGTGTAAGCACTTACAGCGGTATCTTTAGCCCAATTAGCTAAATCACCAAGAATACCCCAATCTTCTTGGAGTAATTGTTTGAATATCGGCTTTAAGTGTGTAAAATTTTGTGTTGACTCAGTTAAAATAAATGAATCTAAGGTTTGAAGTGCTTCTTCTTTGATTTGTTGAGGTACTGTTGTTGAAACTTCAAATGAATGTCTTAAGAAAAATTTAAAGTTGTCAAAATTTTCCCAAACATTACCTAATTTGGTTTTGTTTTCAATATCGAAAAGTTCATCAAGAAAGATAACATACTTTTCATCAGGTGATACCCAATCTGTAATCACATAATCCAAAGAAAAAGAATTTTCATAAATGTTTGAGATTCTTCTTCTTTCAGACTCAGATATCACTAATTTATTGTTGTACATCATATTTTAATCTATAAATATCTAATAAATACCTTTTTATTTGAGTGGATTTGCATGACTCCTTTTTAAAAGTGAACCAACAACGTCGGACCATTTTGTGACTCCGACTTGATTGGCTGGACCTCGGGTTACACCACTTTCCCATTTTCCAACCTCAGGATAACCTTCTTTACTACCTGAACTACCAACACCGCTCGATGGTTGAGCTGCGGCCGGGTCATCACCTTGTTCATCTAATTGGTTACCACCAAATAAATGTTTATATTGTTTTTCTGAGATTATAATGTTCATATCCCTATAAATACCAAAAAAAATGTTTAAAATTTTCTTGTATTGTATAAAAATATACCTATTTTAGCTCAAAATTTGAATATCATGAAAAATATACTTTATGTTTTTATTTTCTTTTTTATAGTTGGTTGTCAGAAATACGAAGAAATTACTGAACCCGTTTTGTTTATGGGTGGTGGTAAATGGACTTTTGTTGATTATGATATTGTGATTGTTAATTCACAAAGTAGTGTTGACGTTATCAAAAACGATACAATTTGTATTAATTCATTTAACCAACAAAGTTTTATTAGTGGAGGGACCTTAATGTCTCAAAACTATAAAAACACCGCATTATCGCGTAGATTTATAAAGAATAAGACAATGTGGGAGTTTGATGGGTATAATCTGTATTGTGATTGGTCGTTTCAACCAGGAGGTCAAAAACCCTCTCATGAACCATTTTGGGTTTCTTACCCATCAAATGGTTTATACACAAACTACACAAGAATGTCAATCTTAGACCACACTTTTGGATTAAAAACTGATTACACTTTTAAAACCAATAACGTTGGTGTTGCACCACCTAATGAGTTAATTTTAATGAGTCCTGAAATAATTACCGATTTGTATCTGTCGGATGGAACAAGGGAGAAGGCTGTTACTGTAAAAGTAATTTTAACCTTTTTGAGATAAATTATTCATCATATATAGTGTTATCCTTCTTGGAGAACATCTTAATATATTGACCCGCCTTAGAATTGGCCTCATCTTCAATTTCACCACCAATATCAGGTGGTTGTACTTTTAGTCTACCTTGTTCAAATTGTTTGTGATGTACCATTTCATGTGCAATACTCCTCAATACATCAACAAGAGCTCTATTTTTTACATTTACACGAATTACTTTAGTCTCTTTTGAATGATTGTAACTCGCGGTTGTTTTTAATTCACCTCTACCATTTTGTAAAATAACAACAGGGCACTTTTCTAAATCAAGTTCACTTTTAACAAACTTGACAAACTCACTAATCTTTTCTTTTTTGTTGTCACTTAAAAAATCCATATCAATAAATATTATTAATTAAGTAATTTATCCTTTGAAAATAATTTTGAATTAATATCTTAATTGACATAATTACTGGTATGATGGATTGGTACACTATTGAATATTTGTATCCGAGAGCGTTGAGCGTCTTTTCAAAAATGATGTTTCCCAACGTTGGTTTACCGTGCTTATCCATATTACAATATTACGATATTAAGAAATTATATAAATTTTTTGATAAAAATGGTATCTATCTAACCGTAGAAATGATGACTAAGAACAATTGGGTATATAGTGTTTCACTTAACGAAGGAAAGATATTTTATCCGTGCCAGAATTCCCAACCAAATAGAGAGTTGATTGAAATAGAAGGGTTTTACGAATGTTTTAGATTATTGGAATCTAAATTAAAAGACATTAATTAGTTTTTTTAGATATTGTTCGTGAAAACAATATATACGATAACCAAAAACATCCTGAAATGAAGTAGAAAATTATATCTGCAACCCAATACGAGCCAGTGACCTCCATCAATAACTTGAATAAAGCGTCGTACCCAAAGGGGAGAAAGAACATCGCTAACATTAGAGATGTATCTCGATAAAGGGTCAATCTCGTCTCCTTGTGTTTCAGTTTGCTTATCACTATCGGGGTCCATATAGGGGTATTAAAACATTTATGACTTCAAGTCGATTTATTATAAATACTTTAATTTTCTCTTCTTTCACTAGCACTATAATGTTTAATCCTATCGTGCCAAATTGGTGATGCTAACAAAACCGCCGGTTTTAAAGAACCCTCTCTTGTTTGTTGAAAATTATGAGACATCCAAGTTTGCTCAAAAGGGTGTCCCCATTTTACATCAATAAACATTTTTTGATTACCTGATTTACTCACAATCATTGGCCAGTTAGCATAATATATGTCACCATCTATATATGATAATCCATCCATAACTCTAATATTTTTAAAATCGGTTAAAGGTACATTAGGGTCTAAACCACTAACCGGTAATTTATCATAGTTTGGCCAATATTTTGTTCTAACGTGTTGAGGCACGTTGTACCAAGAACATTGTTTATCGTTATCAAAATATACTTCAGTAAACGTTAGTTTCAAAAAATCAAATTCTTCTTTTAACATTATTCTATGTAATAAATTGTAAAGATTTGGTATGTATTTTCTAAAACCATTTCTACAGAATTGACCTTCGTATTCGGGTGGATTTACCGTCATGTCATCTTCAAAGAAAAACATAAAGTCCGCATCTGATTCATGAAAATGTTCCGCAGCTGCTTGTCGTCCACCACATATTCCAGTATTACCACCTAAACTAATATACTCGAAATTATAACGTTGAGCAATTTCTCTATTTTGTTCTCTAACTTCTTCGGTGGTTGAATTATCTAACAGTACTAAATGAGGTCTATTTAACCAATCAGGTGTTTTTTCCATAGATGATATGGTATGTAAAACCTGTTCGGGAAAATTGAATGTTAAAATATATAAGTTAGTTTTATAATTACTAACATCATTATCTGTATATTTTTTTACATTTGTTTGAGGTTTAATTTTATCTGATACTGTAAGATTTACATTATTATCAATAATCGCTTGTGTGAATTTACCAATTAAACCGTTTGCATCTAATTCATATCTTTTATAGATGTGTGGTTCATTATAGGACATGATAGTAAAAATACTTTCTTCGGTTCCCATATAATTTGCATTCAATGTCCTTGTTAAAGTTGGATAATAAGTTGAATTCGCCTCGTGTAATTGGTCTTTATGTCCACCAAACAATCCTCCACGACAAACGTATTTAACAGTGTCGTGTGATAATTCATTCATCATATCAAATTTGAAACCATGTATTTCGTTTTCTGCTTCATATGGATAACTTAAGAATAAAAACGGGTTACCAAAATCGGTTAATTTATGAAGAACATTATTTTCAATTAAATGAGTACTTGGAACTGTGTTAGTGATTCCGGCATCTAACCAAAAGAAATATTCAGTACCAAAAGGATTCCAAATTGATGCGTCATGTAACATAAACATTTTGGATTGTACAATTGGATTATACCATTCTAATTTTGCTTGTGGTGATTCCGGTAACCAACCCGCTAAACTTAACCATTCAGGACTTGTTCTAATTTCTTGAGTTTTATCCCAAAATGGTGCATAAAGATTTTTAACATCGTCAAGTTCGTAAATTTTAACAAAAGTGTTTTCTTTACTTCTAACCTCCCAAACCATGTCCACATACTCTTTAGGGATGTAAATGAATAAATTTTGAGGTATCTCCAAGAATTTTTTAAAATGAGTTATGTAGTGGTCAAAAGGTCTACCAACTCTATTAATATTCCATAATCCTGTAACTATTGTTAAATTTTTATTAGGTTCAAATGTTTTTTTACCTGGAAATATTTCTTCTACGTTTAGGTTTTGTCTATTTTTAATCATTAAACCTACTTGGTTTGTAACCTCTATCACATGGTATTCTAAACCTCTTTCTTGTAAGAAATCTCTTATCGCGGCATCAACACCTGGTAAGTCAGGTCTTTTATAATCATGAAAGAAAATAAAACCACCATCAACAACTTTGTCATAAATTTTACTTAGACTATCGTATATTGAATTATAGAAGTCTCCATCTAAAAAAGCGAAAGATATCTTCTCAGGTATATTTTCCTGAGGAACATTTGAAAACCAATCCTTATGAATTATAGGTAACGGTAAACCATTTGTTTCAAAATTACTAATAAGAACCTCTTCACTTGTTTTCAATGTTCCTGCTCTCCATCCACTATTTTCTTCCCATTTGGTTAAATCAGGTAACCCTTCAAATGAATCGTAAACGTATAGTTTTTTATTTGAATTTAATTCAACTAACGTTTTCATAAGGTATTTTGATGACTCACCAACAAAACAACCAAATTCAACTACATCACCTTCAATATTATTTTCGTGTACATTTAATAATCCGTGTACTAATTTTTCAATTTGATTTGAATCAATGATAGTTGGTTCTACCATTTTATTTTCAAATGACATTATCTTGTGTAAATTACCTAGCATGTTTTTTATTATTTTTGATATCCTGAATCGATGAATTTATATAATTGTGAAGAATTATCATCATCGTTATCTCTCCTAAAAAGGTTACACCCTTCAATGGATTCGTGATGTGTACTTTGAATTAATGGGAATGTTTTACCAACATTTGCTAACCATTCATCATAAGGTCCGTAAACCACATCGTTTTCATAATATGTGGTGTATCTATCAATTTTTTTACTCGCAAAATACGCCGAAACAAAAAGGTCATCGTTCCATGTGTAATATTTTTCAACAAACTCCTTAAAGTCGTCACCAAAATATCTTCTTTTGTACGAGATTGTTTTGTAATGTTGTAGGATATCAACTCTAGAATCTCTGTGAGTACCTGAGTAATAATGGTCCCTCGTGTCACCAAAGAAATTTGAGAAAGTCCCGTCTTCATTTCTAGAACGCATACCATCATACCCAACAGGAGAATCTAACCATTTACTTTGATTGTTTACATGTTCTTTTACCATATCCGAATGGTAAACCAAATCATCATCAACAACAATAATTATAGTTTCATCCTCTTCAATTCTCTCTAAAGTTGGTAATAATTTTGTTAGTGGTCCGTAGTCTTCGGTTCTAAAAATTTTTAATCTTTTGTTTGAAGTTTCAAGTTCTGTCAACCATTCTGGTATAACGTACTCAGTGTTTATTTTTTTACAAACATATGGAATGTTTAGATGTACCTCATATTCTCCCTCATAGGATTGATTTAACAACGAATCCAAACAATATCTCATGTCGAATTGGTGATTACTGATTAATCTTGAAGGTATTGTGGTAAATGTGACAACAATATTTGGGTTATTCATAAGTATTTTTTCAAAATTTAATAATTTTTAGTCTGAAAATAAATGGTCTATTTACTTAATTTTATTAAAATCAATTAGATTTACAATTATTTCTGCGTTTTTTTCCGCGGTACCGTTTTCCTCGTACCATTTTCTACCATTTTCTGCAACAAAGTCAATAAAATCATAATCACCTTTAACTTCTTCAAATCTTGAGTGAATCCTATCTGCTAATTTGTACCAATATGTAACATAGTCGGTGTTAGTGGGTATATCATCAAAATCTACAGATATATAATGGTAGTTTGGTATTAATTTATTGTGAAACTCCACACCTAACTTTTGTCTAAACAGTGCGGAACCTAAACCCATAATTTCAAAGTCTCTAAAACATATTTCACCGGCACCATTTGGACTAAAATTTAAAGCATAGGAATCTAATTCACTTAAATAGGTTGGTTCATCTACTTTATCCACTCTAATGTCAAATCTACTGTCATTAATTAAGTGTTTTCTAAAAAGGTAAGTATAACCTCTAAAAATTAATTTATCAGGATACAACCTACCATAAGAATCTTTTATATTATGTAGACCTAATTTCCTCTTTGTCTTATCGATAATACTGGTCTTGTTCATTGATAACCTATTAGAATATAGATTTTCAATTCTTCTTTCATTTTCCAAAGTAGAACCAACAAAGGAAGTTGGAGTATATGGTAAATCAAGTTTTTTATAAAAAATGTCGTCCTTATGTAACCCAATACTTGTAAAAATCTCAACACAGTTTTCTGTATCCCAGTTGGTGTGAAAAAAATCATTTAATTTGTCCCAATATGAAACAACGAAATATTTTTTGTTTTCTACGTTTTGAATAACCATCCAAAAAGGACCATATCTACAAGCGGGTCCGGTATAGTTTGTATAACTTCTCATTGATTGTTGGGAACCATCAGGTTGTGTGATTATATCACACGCGGTGTGTACCGCATTAAATTCAATCTCAGGATACATCTCCACCAATTTGTTATAAACAAAATTATGTGCACTGATATTAGACCAATGTAACGCACCTCTTTCAAAATAACAAGTTACTTTCATTTTAATTGTTTAGTTTGTGTAGAGAAGGTGGTAACAGGTGTCTAAATTCTTTTTTACTACCCAAATCCTCCTCTTCAATTAAGTTATATGTAAATCTTACACTATAGTCATTTGGACTTACTGGTTTACCGTTTTCAGGTATGTTAAAACACCCGTGTCTTACTATCTCAGTGTATGCGATAATATAATAATCATCAGGTCTTTTTTGTAAATCAATATTAAAAGCATAATCAAAACAGGACCTTAATCCTGACATTGTACTTTTAAATTTTAAACCGGACTCTCTAATATATGGTTTCGTCTCATCCAAATCATGTAATGATATATTTTCATGACTTTCCAATAATTCAATTAGTGATTTTCTTTTCCAAATACATGGTTGTACGCTAAACAAATATTGATAATCCTTATGTCTTAAATAAAGTTCATCCTTAATATTACTTTCACAAGAACTATTTAATTTTTCAAAATCGCTAAGTTTTAAAATACCACCAATATCATCAAAACCAAAATAGTCAATATTTTCACATTTAATTAAATTCAATGCATCGTTTAAATCATGGTATTTTATTTCTTCAATAAAAAAATAATCATCTAATAAAAAGAAAATGTAATCCTCACTTATTTCTTTTAAAGCACTAAGCATAGTTTCTTTAAAATGATATCCTTGACAATGTAAGTTAATATTACTACTATAATATGTGACTTTATCGGAATATTTTAAATCTTCCGTATTAAATTTATTACTTACAATTGTTATTTTTAAATCATCTCTTTTATTATGTTTAAAAAAATGTTTTAAAGACAATTCCGCTAAAGACAAGTTTTTATCATGAGTATTAATTAAAAATCTCAAATTTTGAATCATGTCTTTATCATTTTTATTATTGAATAGTCTATTTATAAAATTCATTTCGATTTCCTTAGTTTGTATGTATTCTCATTATGTGTCATCATTGACAAATCTGAATTTATTATAAAATTGTTTGTCTTTAAATACTTGTATAATAAATGTTCTGCAGAATTCCACACCGCCACTTCATCCCAAAGTGAAAATAAATCAAGATACATTTTTTGATATTTCCACATTACATCCATGTTACCATAAAGTAGTGTATCATTTACTGCTTCGGGCCAAGATTGTACTGAATTAGTGTAAATTGTATTTGGCTCGGGTTTTTGTAAAATCAATTCGCTTGTAAAGGTCGTGTCAGTCCTATTTCTAACAACAATATCATATTTTACACCAGAATTTTGTACCATTTCACCACATTTATATATTCGATAATACATTCCCATGACATTCATCATTAATAGTGATGGTAATTGCAAACTCATAGAATCTAAATCCCACCTTTTGTAAAAATATTTTTCCTTTTCTTCAAAAAATGGCTCCATTGAAACAAATGAGTCAAAAACAAAATCTTTTGGTTTTAGTTTTGATATTATCCTATCTTTTGTTTCATCGTCTATTAATTCAGATTCTGTTATTGGTATGACTTCGATTTTATTTTTATTTTCACCATGAAATCCTGTAAATCGATAATGATTTTTGGATGTATACTTAGAATATGGTTGAACACCATACCCATATACGTCCCAAAAATTCAAGTAGATATCGCAGTCATATTTTGACAATAAAAAGTCATGATGATTTTTTATAAAATCTTCAAATCCCCTCAACATACCAGAATAACAAACAGCAACTTTCATTATTTTCCTAATTCTTTAAACCAAATTGAATTTTGTAATTCTTCAGACTTTTCTTTTTCTCTATAATTGTGATAACTGTGTGTTGGTGCATATAAATCTTTGTTTATTTTTAAACCCATACTTGTTAAATAAACATACAATAAATGTTCAGCAGCGTTACCGGGTCCTTGGGTCTTGTGAAATATGTCTATTAAATGATTGTGCATATTTCTATAGATTTCCATCGATTCCATATTACCATATAATAAAGAATCATTTATTGTGTCATTACCCCAAGATGCGTGTTGATTACCATATATGATACTATTTTCCGGTTTTTGTAAAATCACCGTATTTTCTAAAATACTATCAGGTCTCATTCTAACAACAACATCGTAATTAATGTTAGAATTTTTAACCATTTCACCACATTTGTATATTCTATAATAACCACCTAAGGTATTCCAAGCCAATAGTTGACCGATATTACAATTTGTTTCATTGTATTCATATTTTTCAATTAAAGGTTTTTCCCTTTCTTGTAGTGTTGGTTCATATGATTTGAATGATTCAAATATGTAATTTTTAGGATTTAATTTATGTATTATTTCTTTTTTAATTGATTCACTAATCAAGTCAGACTCAATAATTGGAATTACTTCACACTTATTTTCTTCAATGTTGAATCTAATGTGTTTATCAGATTTATATCTTGAAAATGGTAAATAACCAAATCCATAAACATCCCAAAAACTGAGGTAAACATCACAATCATATTTTGACAATAAAAATTCTTTGTGGTTTTCAATATTCCCTAAAAACCCTCTAATCATTCCAGAATAACAAACCGCTACTTTCATAAATTATTTTTTATACGCAATAGACACTCCGTAATCGTTATACTCTTCAAAATATTTCACCACATCATATTGATTCCTGTCAATTGCTTCGATAAAGATTGTAGGTCCTGTATGAAAATTAGTGTCGTGAAAAATAACAATACCATTATCAGATAATAAATCTGAATATAACCAATCATTAATAACTGTGTTCACCGAATGGTGACCATCAATAAAAAGAATTGATATTTTATCTATACCAATTTCTTTCATGTAATTTCTAATCAATTCTTGGTTATATGAATTTTCTTGAATGGTATGTATTTTTTTAGATGAGTTATTTAAATAAGATTTATCATCTAAATCGACACCTAAATAAGGTATGTGGTCAGGCTTATTAAACAACATTGCGTGGCAAAAAGAACCATCAGAATTTCTTGAAACTCCAATTTCTAATATACCATGTGTCATATAATCCTTTGTGATTTCTTTTACTAAATCGTAACTTTGTTGAGAGACTTCGGCAGTACAAAACTTCCAAAAATAATCTTCATTATCATTATCATAACCAATCATTTGAGGTTTAAATTTTAAACCAGGTATTGTTGTTGGTTGCTCTTCTACATCAATATAAACATCCTCACCGTTTGTAAGTTTATCGACTCCATTCTCCCATCCGATTACATCACCGGCTTTATGGTATTTTGTAATTAATATTCTCATTTTATTTTAAAAAAATCTGTAAGCCAAATCGGGATTAAATTCTTTATTTCCCCACTTTTCAATGGCTGTTTTATATTCTATTTTGTCGAATTCTTTGTTAATTGCTTGTTTCATAGCTAAACCACCTGATAGAGTACCCATTGGGTGTCCGTGCATTGCACCACCAACATTAGCCATCCAATCAAAACTATTTAACAATTCATTTATGTATTGTACCAATCCGGGATGCATACCACAACTTAATGCGGGTACAATATTGTAATTCCATAAAACATTTAAAGAATCTTCTAATTCTTTTTCGTCTTGATTCATGTAACCACCAATCATACCAGCGTGTATAGAATCAACACCAGACCAACCAGCGATTTTACAGATAACCGGCCAATAAATGTGAAATGGTGCTCTTTTATCTGTAAAAAATTTATCACCACTTTTTTGGAAATGTATCCACAAATTAGGATTTTGTTTTCTGATTGCTCTATACACCCCCAATCCACTCCAAACATTTATGTGTATACCATTACCACCATTATCTGAAACAAATTTTGCTCTTTCTAGTGCATATGGACTATCACCATTAATACAAAAACAATAAATCACATTTGGAGCGTTTTCTCTTAACCAATTAGTGATTAATGGAACTCTTTTTTCAAGAGGACAATGGTCGGGATTGGCTAATAACTCATCTTCTTTAATGAAGTTAACACCACCTTGTACCATTTCTTTTACGGCTTCTAACAAAACTTCAGGTGACATACCAACTTTGGGTTTAATTATACCACCAAAAAAAGGTTTACCGTTTACACCATTAAATTCCCTAAAACCATCTATACCAAATGCGGGTTTTAATTTAAATTTAACTTCTATTTTTTCAGGTAATTCAACATTTAGTATTTGACATTTTTGAATTTCTAAAATATCTACTTGACCTCCAGCTATATGACAGAGTATTTGTGAAATACCATCTTCTTCCAAATTAATGTTTGACAATGGGAATGCAAATTTTACAATACCTTCTTTTAAAGATTTTAAATAATCTTCATCCTCCATTATAAAACAACTATGGTTCAAAAACATTTCTTCAGTTTCCCACACGCTTCTATTGTTAGGGTTACCAATACTTTGACCAATAGCCAAATTCCATGCAGCCTCTCTTAATGATGTTTTTGATTCTAAAAAGTATGTAACAACAAAGTACTTTTCTAAATCAATATCTTTTGTGAATATGTTAATCATGGTATTATAAATTTATCTCCTTTTACTGATGGTGTTTTAACAATTAATACGGTACAATCTTCTAAAAATTCAGGGTCTGCAACTTCGTATGGGTAAAGAATAAAAATATCTCCCTCATTTAATTCGGTATTTTGTATCATCATTTTACCTTTAACCAAGTAATTTATTTCAGTCCCTTGTTTGTGATAGTGAGTGTCCCATTTTTCACCTTTGGTGTGGTGTTTAAAACAAACCTCAAAATCCTTTGTTTTAAACGCGGCAGGCTCAAAATCACCAATGAACCATCCACCTTTGTATTCGTCAAATTTTGTTATTTTCATATTTGTGTTTTCTTTATGCTTAGGTATTTTTTTAAATCTTCAGGTGTCCCAATTGGGTGATGTTGGTTAAACATAAAGATACCAACCTTATACCCATTTTTAATTAGGTAGTTATAAGTTGGTGCGACGTAATATTCTTTATTGGTTGTATCTTTATTAGTGAACATTTCTTCAAATGATTCAAAAAAATATCTCGCTTTTTTCCAATAATGTAAACCATTCGTTGCGATATTTGAGATGACTTCTTTTTCCTTTACTTCGGTAACCAAATTTTCATTATTTAATTTAACATATGAATTATTTGGTTTATTTGAAATGAAACAACCAATCACAGCATCAAAGTTTCTTGCAAAATTTAAAAACATCGTTTTGTCCCAATCTAAAATTATTTGGTCACAGTTCACAATTACTAATTCAGAATCCATGTCAACAATATCTTTACTCAGATGTGCAGTACATGCTGGGCCTTCAGTAATCCAATCAATATTGATAATGTTTACATCTTTGTGATGTATTGGGTGTTCGTCCCTTTTAATTAGAATAATCTTTACGTTATCACCCTTAAAGTTTTCTATTACGTGATTAGTCATGGTTTTACCATCCCATTCTATTAAAGGTTTAGGATTATCAAATTCTGACCCGTTAAATCTTGTACCACGACCTGCCGCCAATATTACTACTTGCATAAATTATTTTTTAATGTATGCGGTTGGTGCCGAATAGTTTAATGTTTTTAATTCTAAATTCTTTTCTTGGATAAACCTATCTACCGCTTTAGATTCACTCCATTTATGGTACCCATATTCATCAAATACAACGATACCACCCTTAGTGATATTGTCCCACAAATTGACTAAAGTGTTATAAGTCGGCTCCTCCAAGTCCAAATCCATGTAAAGTAATGATATTTTAAATCCAGGATTTTCTTGTGAAAATTTCTTTGTTGTTGATGAAACATCACCCTCAACTAATTCAAATTCTGATTCAGAAAAACCATGAGATAAAATTTGATTTCTAAAATTATCTTTAAATGAATTTTCGTGACTAAAGTTTCTACCCTCAAATAGAGTGTTCATTGTTTCCTTATCGAATTTATCTGTGATTGAATTGATTAAATTTTCAGTATCAAAAAAATCAAATCCGATTACTTTTTTAACAGAATTAGGGTTATATAGATTTCTTAATTTTAAAAATGTATACAATCCCGTTCCTTTAAAAACACCACATTCTACAATGTCACCAGGAATATCCTTAACCTCATTGTATAATAATGTTCGCGCAATCAATTTATTGAAGACTTTTTTGTCACCACTTAACATGAATTTATTAAATGCATCAAAGAATTCTTGAGGTGTTTCTGTTATTTCTAAATTTTTTAATGTTATCATCTTTTTTTATTGTGTGTTGGGTAAATAATATCCAGCCATGGAACCTAATTGACCTCTATTTACTTTATAAAATTCAATCGAGGTATCCATATTGATATTTACATCTGTAACATTATTAAGATAATAATACAAAACGTGTTCATTTCCTGATTTTCTTCCTGCCTCATGCCATATTTTTTCTAAATTAAAATATAATCTAGATAATTTACCCATTGAAATTGTATCACCATATATAAACATGTCCTGATAATTTTTTTCAAATGAACCCCATGAATTAATGTTGATTGTATTTGTTTCAGGTTTCAATAATTCTAATCCAAAATCATGAAACATTAAATCAGGTCGTAACCTTAAAACACAATCATACTCTCTACCTGAATACTTAACCAAGTAATTACAACGATATACTTTATAGTACATTGACATAATATTTGGTAAATGAGGTAACCAATCATGTTTTTCTTTATAAACAAGATTCATCAATTCGGATTTCGCATTAAAAAGTGGTTCAAAATTTGAAAACTCCTCAAATTCATATTTTACAGGATTTAATCTTGTTAAAACATCATCAATGTCCGATTGTAATATTTTATCGTTTGATACTTCTGTTTCAATAAATTGATTTGTTTTAAAATCCCAAGTTTTTCTTTTACTTGTACTATATTTTGACGTAAACCCACCATCACCATAGACATCCCAAAAACTAAAATAAACATCACAATCATATTTCGAGAATAAATGCTCTTTGTGATTTTCTATAGTCTCGTTAAAGTTTCTAAACATTCCCGAATAACATACCGCCACTCTCATTTTAATTCCCTTCTTTATATTTTTTTATAAAATCACTACATATACCTGTACAATCTTTAATATCATCATTAAAGATTTCTGGTAGTACTGCTATACTATTTTTTATTGGTTGTTTTCCTGGATATACCCACATAAAATTTAATGACGTTAAGGTCACGACATCCTCTTGATGCCAAAAATAATTAAACTTATATGACAAAGAATTAAAAAAACAAAGTGACTCAACATTCTTACAATGTATCCATAAATTATTACTTCTTTCTTTTAACCACTCTTCTGATGTTTTATATTCGGGTTTGTCGTGACCTAACCACAAATCACCATTTTTATACCAAATATCAACCTCAACATCAAAACCCATGGTAATGGCCTCCATAATATAAAATGGTGAATTTTCCCTTACATCGTTGGGACCATCAATGTTTCCTCTATGTGAAATCAGTATCATTTTTTCAAATTAATAAAATTCTCTAAATCTTCAGGTGTGCCTAAACCATACATATTTTGAATATTGTATGGTTTAATTCTATCACCATTTTCTATTGATTCATTGTAAACAGGACAAACATAAAACTCATCGTTTACTCTAATATTTTTACTAATCATTTTTTCGGCACATTCTACGTAATTTGAACCTTTACCCCAATAATAAACACCTACAGTTGCTTGATTGGATATTGGTTTCTTCTCAGCAACTTCGGTCACTAATCCCGTGTCATTTGTTCTAACAAAAGACCATTTTGGGTTATCTGCAGTAAATGTTAATATACCCCCATCTAACGATTGCTCATTCATAAGATACATGAAGTTTACACTATCCCATTCAATGTATTGGTCTGAATTTGCAATCAATAAAGGACTATCATTATTGATTAAGTCTTTGGCTAATAATGTTGTACATGCGGCACCTTCAGTTAAACCGTCCGTTTCTATTATTTTACATCCAGGTACAATTAAATTTAACATCACATCCAAATTGTATTTTTCGCGATGTTCTTTTTGTACTATAAAAATGTAATTACCTTGGATATTAAGACTATCTATTACTTTTTTTATCATCGGTTCACCTAAAACATCAATTAATGGTTTAGGTAATTTAAATCCAGCTTTTTGAAATCTACTTCCTGCACCCGCCATTGGGATGAGAATATTTAAATCATTACCCGGCCACTGTAATTTATTTTTTTCTTTAATCTGTTCCAATTTTTTTTCTATTGTTTCAAGTGTTAATGAATTCGGATTATTAACTCTAAGTACATGAGCCGATGTTCTATTTGCGGATTGAAGACCGTAAGGTGAATCTTCAATTATTAAAGACTCCTCAGGTAAAACCCCCATAGTACTTATCCCCTTCCAATAAATTTCAGGATGGGGTTTACCTGTTTTAACATCTTCGTTTGATAGTACTAAATCTAAAAATTCAATTAAACCTAATTTAGAAAGTACAACAAATAATGTGGACCTAACAGAATTAGAACAACATATAAGTTTGTATTTTTTACGTTTTAATTCTTTAAATATTTCAATAAGTCTATTATCCTTTTCTAAATGATTTAATTCATCAATCGTTAGCTCCTGTTTTCTTCTCCAAATTTTATTATATAATTCAACAGGTAAACCTTTATATTTAGTTAATATCTCTAATTTTTCTGTTGTCTTTAATCCATCATATATCGATAAATGTTCCTCAGAAGTTATTACATATTTTTCATCAACTTCTCTCAGAGCATTATTCAAAGTGTTAAAATGTAGTTCTTTTGTTTCAACTAAAACACCATCTAAATCAAATATAATTAACTTTACCATATCAAATAATTATCTAAAATTATCTTTTATGGTCTATTTTTTACATAAACTGTTTGTCTACCCCAAAGTACTCTGATATATCCATTTTCAAGTAGGTATGGTGTCAAATATTTATCCTTACCCGCTGATTCAGTGTCAAAATCGGTATCATCAATTGATATTAAATGTAAATCGGATAATTTATCTTGAGCGGCCATGAACGCTTCTAAATGTTTTTCCGCGTATTCGTGGGTACCTTTATCCCATCCGTCTAAAAACAATAAATCAATTTTACCTTGAAAATTTTTAAGAAATTCAATACCGTCTTGAGGTATATGTATGTGTAAATTATCAGGTATAGGTTCATGAATATGATATTTGTATTCATTTTCAATTTGAGTTTTACAATATTCATCAACATCTACCGTATGAACTTCAAAACCCTCTCTCGCCCAATAATAAGTTGAGTGACCATCCTGACAACATGCAGGACCGTCTTTACTTTCTAATTTCATTGAATTATCGTGATATGAAATACAGTTTTGTGTCAATTCTCTCCTCGTTGAACCAATTTCAACAACGACTTTTCCGTCAATGATTTTTAATAACTCAATAGTCTTTATAATCCAAGGCGCCGGATAATTTCTAATACTATTCTCGTGTGGTAATAGGACATCGTGGTCCCAATAGTATGTGGTCTTCTTAAAATTGTCACATGCTTTTAGTAATTCTACAAATTTGCTCATATATTTTTTTTTATTTTAAATTTATTTGTTTTTTTTCTACCCAACCTCTTTCAGGTGAGTGTGCCCAATAAACCACTCTAGATGGTTCTGTTTCCACATGGAACATTTCTTCATAATGAATTGGACCGTCTCCATTTAAAAATCTTGTTAAATTATGTCCGTCAATATATTTGTTAAACATTGATATACCATTTTCATCGTCAAACGCTATCAAAATAAAATCATAGTCATTTTCAGGTAAATCTTGTCTTTCAACATTCACCAAATAATAAAAAGATTTTGTAAATGAATTTTCCCATTCTTCTTCATTCTCATATTGAGGATTTGGTGGAAATTTATCATCAATGGTCCATTTTTGAAACGCTCTTTTTTTGAAATGTATACCAGCGTATTTTTCATAATCACGTATTGTTCTAACCGTACCTAAACCATACGGTCCCAAATCGTGACCATTATCTTCTGTACCTAATAATTGTCTAATTCTAGACCGAGCAATATCATTTCCTTTCCACCAAGTTCCTTCACCTCTTTTGTGTTGGTCATCCCAAACCAACATACCCGCCCTTTCTTCTCTCATAGTTGCGTGCCATATTACAACCTCATGTGGGTGGAACAAATCATACCCATAAGTAAAACTCCTTACTGATAGATTAATCTCTTCACCAGCAAAAAAGATATTTGGGTCGTGTCTAACTTCTTTAGCCCATTTATTCGGACCAAAACAAAAATGTCCACTTATGAATCTAGCGGGGTATGGTTTTGTTAAATGTTGCCACCCACCACGGACCGCTGATGGTCGTATAAAAATGGTACCGTGAGGGTAAAAACACTCAGCTCTTGAAAACCATGGTTCCTGTACTCTTTTCTCAGGGTCATTGAAAGGGTCGTAGTATGGTAGGTAACCACAAATTAATGGATTATTACCTTCTTCCTTTAACTGATTGTACCACCCGATTAATTTAGAATCCCAATTTTCCGAGAATCTATGATGTGAGTCTAATTGACAAACAAAATCTTCATCGGTTAATAATTCTTCGTTTATTACCGACCTAGCATATGCTAGTCCTTTTGCTTCAGTATATAGAATGTCCTTAATCTTAAATCTTGGGTCATCTCTATATTCATCAACATTATCAAATCCATCATCAGGATTAAATTGTCTACATATACCAAAATGTATTCTTTCGGGGTATTGTGCATTTTCCAAAGCACTTTTTATTGTTGGTATTAATTCAGGTTCTCTGTATGCGGGTAAATGAACTAGTATTTTTTCCATATTTTATATTTTAAAGTTTTCCTTCTAATCTTTCACCAAACCCATGTTTTTCGGAACATGGCCAAACAATCCATTTATGAGGTTTTACGGTCGTTTCAAACGTCCTCCATATTTTACAATACCCATCAGGGTCATTCTTCATTCTCTTAATTTCATCAGAACCAGCATCTTGTCTAAAAATTTCATTATCATTTTCATCTAAAAATGCTACAGCCCAAAATGTGTAGTCATCATGTGGAACGTCATGGAATCCCACATCAATACAATGTTTAAATTGGAATGTAAACGAATTATCATACTCAACTTGGTCCTCAATATGTGGATTTGGCGGGTGATTATATTCCAATGTAAATTTTTGGATGGCTCTCTTACTAAATGAAATACCCGCATACCTTTCGTATTGGTCTAATGTTCTGTTTTTACCAAACCCGAAATCACCAAAATCGATACTATTCCCATCGTCTTCCATTCCAAATAGTTTTCTATTTTTATAGTGACTATATTCGTTTCTTTTGTGCCATACAGGGTCATCATCCCATTGTTTTGTTGAACCTTTTCTTGTGTAGTAGTGCCATATAATCACCCTATGTAAATGAAAGAGGTCGTACCCATGAGTATATGCCCTAACAGAAATTGATATTTCCTCACCATGGAAATAATAATCAGGGTCGTGTTGTACTTCTAATGCAAATTGTCCAAGTGTAAAACAAAAGTGTGCCGAATAAAATCTAGCCCTGACAGGTTCAACTCTTTCTTTAAAATCATCGATTGATGATGGTAAAAAATGTACGTTACCATCGGGACTGAATCTATCAAAATTCATTTTCCACGGAACATTCAATCTACCATTTGGTTCATTTTCGGGTTCGTATGATGGAATATATCCTGTTAACATGGGTTTTTTATAACCCTTGTCTTGTAATTTTGTTAATTCCTCTATCAACTCCGAATCCCAATTTTGAATAAACCTATGATGGGAATCCAATTGTAATGTATATTGTTCACCACCATATTGTTGCTGTAACATGTATCTAGCCCAACAAGGTCCTTTAGCTTTTGTATAATTAATATCGATTATTTTAAATCGAGGGTCACATTTAAATTCATCTAAATTATCCCACTCATCATCTTGTGAATGTTGCCATGCAATTGAAAATACAAGATTTTCGGGGTGTTTAGCTTTCTCTATACAATCTCTAAGTGTTGGTAACAGTTCTTTATCCCTGTACGCAGCCATCTGTATAAAAATTTTTCCATTATCAGACATATTATAAACTTTTCTAAAAAATAATAATTTATCACCTCAATGTCAAGGGGTCTTTGTTTTTTCATCTTTATTTCTTATACTTTAGTTACATATTTAACAAATGAAAAACATTTATCAACCCATCGTACTTGAAAAGGCCAATCAGATTGTATTGATACTAAGAGAATCTGATTTTTTTAATGAGTATGAGATTGAAGACGAGTCTTACGCGTTAGAGTACTTCTGTGATAAACTTACAACAAAATTTATTAATGGTGAGTTGGATGAAGATTCATTAGAACATCTGTTCAATGGAGAAGATATGGACCAATTTCTAAAAGAAATCATAGCCGGTAGTCTTTTATATGAACTACAAGCAAAGGGAATTATAGATTCAATTGAAGATGAAAACAATGAAGAAAGATTCTTTTTGACCGATAAAGGAAAAGAAATTGCAAAAAATATTGGTGAGAACTTAGATGAAGAATAATTACTTTGTTTTTTTCTCCTCAACCTGACTCTGATTTGAAGATTTTCTGTGACTTCTAACTTTATTTTTTAAAACTTTAAGGGTTGAGTGAGCATCGTTTAAATTATCTGATATTATTTTCACTCTACCATTAGTTACTGTTTTTAAACCATCAGGTATAGAATCTTGTAATTGTCTTAACTCTTTAATGGTTTCAGCGAGTTGAGATTCTAATTCATCCATTTTGAACTGAACCCTGTTGTAGTCATTCCTATTAACTTTAGAAACTTCCTCAGAAAGAATACCTCTGAGTATACTCAACACGTTACTTTCATTGATTTTGTTTGATTCCATATCCTATAAATATCTTTGTTTAACCGTTTGGTATTTTGATTTATTTTACTTACCTTTTTAATAAATAACTAAAAACACAAAAAAAAATGGAACTGTTCGATTTTGACGATTTATTAATTGAACCAACTATAATATCTAGTATTCGTTCACGTAGTGAAATTAATTGTAGATTAAAAAATGGTATGTTACCATTAATGACCGCACCAATGGATACGGTTGTTGATAAAAATAATTTTAATTTATTTAAAAAAGAAGGTATTCTACCGGTACTTCCACGAATCAAAAACCCCGATTCATCGTGGGTGGATTGCGATATTTTCCTCTCTTATAGTATGTCAGATTTTGAAAAACTGTTTTTAGAATCAACAAGAACAGAATATTCTGAAGGTCAACCAATGATGGTTCTTATTGATGTTGCTAATGGTCATATGTCGGATTTATTAGATATGACATATAGAGCTAAACAAAAGTACAATTCAAACATAAAATTAATGGTTGGTAATGTTGCTAATCCTGAAACTTATTATGAATACGCCAAAGTTGGTGCGGATTATGTAAGAATTGGTATTGGTAACGGTAATGGGTGTTTAACTACTGTCCAAACAGGTGTTGGTTATCCTATGGCATCTCTGATTTCCGAATGTCGTAAAATTAAAAATTTAAGACCATTTGTTTCTAATACTCAGATAGTGGCAGATGGTGGGTTTAAAAAATATTCAGATGTCGTCAAAGCGTTGGCTCTAGGTGCGGATTTTGTAATGTTAGGTTCCATTTTAAACAAGTGTTTAGAAAGTGCTGGCGAAACAAGTAAAAAAACTGGAACCTCAATGATTAGTGTTTATGAAAAAGTAGACCAATATTCAAAAGAAACAAAAGAAATGTTTGACGCAGATATTAGTTTATTTAAAACTTTCAGGGGTATGTCAACCAAAGAAGTCCAAATGAGTTGGGGGAAGGAAAATCTAACAACTTCGGAAGGCGTTGTGAGAACTCAACAAGTTGAATACACCATTCAAGGGTGGGTTAATAATTTTGAATCTTACTTGAAATCCGCAATGAGTTATACAGGAAAAAAAGAACTCCACCATTTTATTGGTGGAGTTAAATATAATCACATATCAATGAATGCTTTTAAACGATTTGATAAATAGGTTACTCTACTCTAAATTCTTGGTCTTCACTATGACTAATTGCGTTGTCTCTTTTCATACCCTCTTTAATATAGGTACGTATTAATTTAGACACACTCATCTTTTTTTTACTTGCAACTTTTTCTATTTCTCTGAAATATGCCGGTACCACTCTAAAGGACAACATCTGAACCAATTGTTTTGATTTTGGTGCGTCAGGTTTTTTCAATTCTTCGTTAAATTCTGTATTTTCCATCTTTGGGATTTTTATATAAATATTTGGTTTTTCAGGTTTTTTTGTTTATCATTTAAATAATAAATCAAACGTAATATGACAACAGGAAAAACAGAACCATCTTCGGCAATTAAATCGTGTGAGGAACGATATCCCGAAACCACCGCAGAATTTAAAAAAATCCTAAAAGAACAGTACGAACTGTTTTGTAAAAAACAAATGAACTACGGACCCGATAATATTTCGGTCGGTACAAGATTAGAAACTCCTGAGGAAATAAAATTATCCCAAACAGGTTTGTGGTTTAGAATGAATGATAAGATACAGAGACTTAAACAGTTAGTGTTGTTGGGTAGAGAGGATACTGTGGGTGAAAGTGTTCAAGACACCTATTCAGACCTATCTGTATATGGAGTAATCGCCCAAATAGTAAGTAGAGGTAAGTGGGCTAAGTAATTATTTGAAAATCAATCACATATCAAATAAAACATGTTTAATATGTTGATTGTCAACATTTTGGTTAGATTTGGAGAGGGGGGGTAACCCCCTTTCTAATTTCAAAATAAAAGAATAAAATATTTATATGGAAACGGGAGGTCAAAATGAAAACAAAACAATCGGCGGCAGTAATTAAATTCTTAGATTCAATAAGTAAAAGCGTACTTTTAAACGTATCAGTTGAAAATTATTTCACATTCTCAAAAGAGAAGAAAATGACAACCCAATTTTTAATACTCAAAATGATAATCAAATCTATGGGCGTTAAATTAAATACAAATGACGCTATCTTACCAAATTTATTAAAATCATTAAAAAATAGAAACGAAGACTTAGAGAATTATGAATTCGCGGAGGTCTTGAAAAATATCGAATCTAACTTGGAAACTTTGTTAGATATGACAAAAACAAACATTAGAAAAAAGAGAACCATTAAGACAAACAACCCTAGCGATGTCTAAAAGGAATATTGACGAGGAGTTAAAAATCTCTTACACCAAAATGGCTCTCGATTGGTGTGTTGAGAATTTAGGTATTAACAACCGAAAAAGAAAAAAATTAATTCTTGAAATTAATCATAAAAATTTTTCGGATGGTCGAATGGTTTATTACGGAAAATACTGTTTTAATAAAAACAAAATAATAATATACATTACAAACTGTGAAACTATTGATGATGTAATATCGACAATGATTCACGAGTACACACATTATCTACAATCTAGTACGTTGTATCGTTATTATGCGAAATGTTATTATTATTCTCAAAATCCTTGTGAAAGACAAGCAAAGAGAAACGAAATAAAATACACTAAAGAGTGTATAAAAGAATTAAAGAAGTTAATCAGGTAAGATTTCCGCTTCAGGTATTTCCTTCAGAAATAATAGATAATTTTCATTTGTTTGTCTATTCATTTGACGAACAACATTATCACACCCCCAATATTTTTTTAAGTCCTCAATAGATTCCGGTTTAATACGAGATTCGTTGAATTTTCTTTCAATGAAGTAAAGTTTGTCTTGAAAATTAAATAATTCTTTACAGAGCATATTAGTGTTTACATGTTATTAAATGCTCACCCCATTTTTTTACAGGTTTCTTGTTTTCAAACTTATAACAAGACCACTTATTACTTTTGTCAAAGTGTATATGTTTGATAAAAAAACTGGGTACTGTCGCACCTGTCTCTAATTTCTGAGAATTTTTGTCAAAAATCAAGTCTATTTTAATTGTTAACGGTTCTTTATCGTCCCAATTTCTTTCTTGTTCTTCCAAAAGTCTCCATTCGCCCCTGTTTAGGTCTTGGTGTTGTAGTGCACAATTTAAATAACTAAAAGTTTGTTTCAAATTTTCTATATTATCGGAAAAGGTGGCCGCGGGTGCCAAATGTCCTTTATCCCAAACATTACTTTTGTAATCACCACCGTCAGAAGTGTGAATACCTTTTTCAGTGTAAAAGTCCATTGAACCCCTATTAACATTTGTTGGTCTATTTGTTGATTTATAAATCAACCAAACAGGTTCCTCTAACGTTTGTGAATAGTGTACTTCAAATACGTTATTTTTTACGTGAACAACATCTTTTTGTGTTGTTGATGAAGTGGCTATTAGTAACGAAAACGATAAAATAGCAAGGATAGAGAGTTTTTTCATAGTTGGTTTTTAAGTATATAACTAAATATATCCTTAGCCGTGTTTTCTCCAACTGAAAATTCAACAAATGGTATCGAATGTCTTTCTAATTTATCTTTTATTACATTATCAATTACAATTGATTCACTTAAATTTTGAAATCTACCGTTTTCATTAAAAATGGTATCATCCCTGTTTAAAAGTATATTGAAATTATTATATTTCTTAAACAACTGAAAAATAAAATAATCGAATGAGTCGTCATAAAAACTTGCGGGGTATTCTGGTTTTTCGTTGTATAAATCTTTGTATACCGTACCCAATATTATTGGCGAATCTACGATTATATACTTAACCTTACCATAAAGTCTACTAATATTTCTATGTTGGTTGGCTGTAACAAAAAATTGGTCCTTTATCGTTGAGTAATTTTCTTCCCACGCAACTATTTTAGGATATTCAAAGGTAAGTTCCACGTCCATGTGGTTTTTCTTCATCAAGGTAAATAATTCTGCACTTTGTGTTGATTTACCAATGCCTGGACCGCCAAAAAAATTTATAATGACACTCATTTTATTAATATAAACAAAATTGACTAAATAAAAAATAAAATAATACGTAAAATTGGTATATTTATAGTATAAAAAACCAAATAATGGATGTCAACTCATTTTACACGGTACTTATCACCACGATTACGGTTTTAGGTTCCGCAAGTGCATGGAGATACTATGAAAAAAGAGCCATGAGAAAAGAAAAATCAGAAGATTACATGAAAGACGAATGTAGAGAAAGAATAGCAAAGTTAGAAGTCCTTTTAGAGAGGTCATCCTCCGAAAAAGATGACTTGAGGTCAAAAATTTTAGATTTGACCAGAGAAGTTGCGGAACTTAGAGTAAAAGTTGAGTTCTTAGAAAACAAAAACAAGGAATTAAAAAAGAAAACAGAAGTTGTTCCGCCTGTAACACCAGTAAAAAGAGGTAGAAAACCAAAATCAATCTAACAATCTTTTGTTAGTGAATCAAATATGCTTATAATTTCGTTTACAGAGTCGTAAGAAAAACATTCTGAGTAACCGGAAAAATTTTCTAATAGGGGTTTAAATTTTTTTACACCCCTTTTTTTATTTAGTTTTTCTTTTATCGTTTCTTCTAGTTTTTCAGCGTCTTTAGTGTCGATTCTCCTTAATATTGTTTCTAAAGTATATCCCTCATAACCATAATCTTTACTAAATCTACGTAAAATAAATCTTTTTGATGTTATACCAACTTTTACAAAAGTTTTACCTGTTTTCTCCTCCTTCATTAGAATCAAGTATAGAGATTTTGGCAATTTTTCTATTTTTTTCTTTTTACTCAATGCGTGTTTCTTGATTTTACCTTGGGCATATTTTTTGGCGTCATCCAAATTACTAAATTCCTTAACATCCCTATTTGGATTGGGAAAATACTTTTTAAATCTATTTGAATAGATAATTTTACCGTTGTCAACGGTGTAAATTTTACGATTATTAATTACCTTTTCGTATATTGAGTAAAACCCCACCTTTAAGATTAGTCTATCCATATAAATTTATTTAAATTATACATATTTCATATTTTATTTGAAATATACAAAATATATCAAAAAAAGTACTATCTTTGTATAAAATTAACAATCATCAATGGAAAAACACAAGAAGTGCACGGGATGTAAAGGGGAGTTCCCTTTGTCTAATTTCTACAAAAACAAGTTGATTCACGATGGTCACAGTAACTATTGTATTGACTGTACCAAAGTAAATTCAAAGAAGTACTTCCAAAGGAAGAAAGAACGTACCTATAAGGTGGAAAACGAAAACCTTTTAAAAATGGTTATTTTGAACAACTACCAACAAGAGAACACATCGCCACAAGCGGATAACCTCATGAAAATCCTTATGATTGAGAAAATGTGCAAATCTGTATTAGAAGAGGTTGAAAATTTAAAACGTAGTTTTGTAAAAACAGAAAGTGAAGTTGTGGAATAATTATGTACAAACCCAAATTATTGGGTATTTATATGTATATAATTATTTTTAACAATGAGATTCACAGAAATACTGTTTGACACATTATTAGAGGAGGTAAAAAACAAAAAGCTCTTCAACACTCTTATGGATATTTGGAAAACGGAGAAACCAAATATCACAGATGAAGAAGGTGAAAAACTTTTTTATGAGTTTGCAAGAATACAAGATGGTTTAAGACCTGACCGTCCTCAAGTGTTTACCTTTTTAAGTAGATACGACGGATTACACGGATACCCAAAATTTGACCCAAACAATATAAAACAAATTGCGAAATATTCGTATTCTCAATTAATGTTTTTATTGAATGAGTTTAGTAGTGATGCAAGAGAAGTACAAAGAGACGTTTTTACCGGTCCCGATACGAAACCAACTCCTGAAAAAGTTGAAGCATCTAGAAATCTTTGGTACGGTAACAATAATTTAATTTTTCAAAAAGATGGTCTTAGGGTTTATTCGATAAATAACCAACAAGAGGCAATAAAATGGAGTTATTATTATCACACCATTTACGCCAAATCTATGGGCATACCTGAAATGGAAAGGGAAACTCCGTACTACAAAAGTAGTAAATTCTTTCCTTGGTGTGTAACATGGAGACCCGACACGTATAACAGGTCAAATCAATGGGGAACTTATAGAGGTCAAGGTAGGACGTTTTATTTTGTTATTGATGAAAACAAAAGTGAAACGGATATGTACCACATGAGCACTATACAAAGGGACCCAAGTGTTTCTGTAGGTTACAGAATTACCGATATGTTTAATGGTGGAGACAAACCAAAGACCTGGGACGAAATTACACAAATTTACCCCCAACTTAGTGGTGAGAAGAATTTAATACAAAACAAACCATATTCCACTGAAGAATTATCTATAAAAGATGTTGTTGGTCAAATTACCGAAAGAGAAGGTAACCAATATGAATTTAAGAGAATGGATAAATCTTATAAAAAGGCATACATTGATAATGGTGGTACTTTAGCAAAACCTGAATCATGGAGGTCAATGGATGAAGAATTACGTAACCTATATATTATTTTTCCAAATGTTAATCAATACAATGTTAAAGAGAGATATGGTAATTTCGATTTCTTAAGTGAAATCAAAAAAGTAGGTAACCAATTTAATTTATTAGACAGAACTTTAAAAAATAAAGGAATTGGTGATGGTGTAGGTACTATTGTAGATTTCTTAATGGCTAATGAATTTAAAATCGCCAGAGTTAGTGGTGATAATAAAAAAATCAGACTATACGAAAGTAAAATTAATGGTAAATCAGGCCTTTTCAATGTTACAACTAATTCTTGGATTGAAAAAGATGGTAAAATATATGAACCAAAATATTCACACATCGATACTGAAGTTTATGCCGATAGTGAAGGTAACACATACGTTGTAGATGTGTATGGTACCAGCACACAACCAGATGATTCTTCTTTTTATTCAGTTTACAGTATTGGAGACGAGAATCCTGAGTACAACGCACACTTCATGTCGTCAAAACAATTTAAAATATTAATGAAGGAATTGTCGCCCGATGATGGTAGTGAACCCGAAACAGACAAACCGGGTGATTACACGGACATAAAAGAAAAAAGGGGTTATTAAACCCCTTTTTTTTATGATAACAAAGAATAGTATTCTTTGAAATGTTTGATACGGTCAGGTAAACCGATTGTTCCACCATTAACTCTTTTTGTTATTTTCGTCACCACAGTATCACTTGCACCCTCATCCGCCATTTTGTGTAAACCATTTTTACTAAAGAACCATGCTGCAGATAACAAAGCATATTTTGATGAAACTAAATCAGGATTTGAAATCACATCTTCATTAATGGCTTTACCGAATGCGGTATAGTTATCTTTTCCGGTTAATTGGATATATCCTCTGCCACGAAATTTATAACCTTCTTTCGTTGCTTCGGGACCGTTACCCATTCTACCACCATAAACACGAGACGCTATTGCCTCAGGTTTTCTTTGATATTGTTCAGCCAACGCATCTGTTGGAAAGTATCTTCCAAAAATACCTCTAAGTCCTTTTGCCGAATAGTTTAAATTTTCTTGTGTTGCTTTAAACCCACCAGATTCATGACCACATTGAGCCAAAAAGTGAGCTAATCTTAAGGGTGTATTAATTTGAAATTTTTGTGCCGTATCGGGAATCATCGCAATTACCGCATCAGGTATATGACCCTTTAATTTTTCTAATTTCAAACCACCGACGTTTGGTACGGGTGACGGTTCAGTAATAACTGTTTGTGTTGCAAACATTTTAGACCAAGTACCATCCCCAACAATACCATCAGCGGTTAGACCGTGGGTTGACTGCCATCCTTTAACTGCAAGTTCGGTGCCTGAACCAAACACACCATCCGCGGCCAATCCTAATTTTTCTTGTAATTTTTTTACATCTTCTCCTGTAGAACCTTTTTTGAGTAACATAGTTGTTTTTTTAAGTTTAGTTATTTTCTTATAAATATTTTAAAACACGGAAGTTGGTTAACTTAATAAATTGAGGTATTTATATATAAAAAAAATCATGAGTAGAAAAATTATAGTTACTGAGTCACAATTAAAACGTCTGTTAGATAGAATGATTAACGAATCAACTATGGACGTTGAAGAAAAATTAGATTATGAAAGATTTAGTGGGGGTGATGAGTTACAACAACTGAGAGATACCATCGACAATAACATACTTGTAAGTGTGGCATTTGTTAAAAAAGATGGTTCAGTTCGTCACATGTCCATCAAAAAAAGTTTAAGTTCTTATGTTGGAAGTGACAGAGAAAAAACTGAAAAACAAATGAATGTTGAAATGAATAACAACATTAAAAAAGTTGTTGACGTAAACTCTTATATTAAAAAATTAAAAGAATTAAGAGGTATGGGGGTTGATGACGAACAAGCTAAGATGGAAGCGGCAAAAGGAGCTTGGAGAAGTATTAATTTAGAAAATGTTTTAGGTTTTATGGTTAGAGGTAATTTTATTGACCTTAGAGATGAAAATGAAATCATGGACCGATTTGGTGAACAAGTATATAATTCATTAACTAAATCGATGAAAAACGCTTTAGCTCAAGACCAAATGGTTAATGAACCAGAAGTTGAATAAGGTACAGATTTTGATTTAATTACTTTATATTTTACTAATCACCAACTATAGGTGAGTAAAATATATGAAAAACCTAAGAACTATTAAATTCTCCAATAAAAAAGTGGTAATGAAACCACAAAACAAAATTGGAATCACAGAAACATGGACACCTAATTTAAGCACTGTTACGGTATTTCCTGTACAATACATCATTCATGATGGTGTAAGGTATTTTTTACAAACAGTAAATGAAAAGGTTGGTTAACGGATATTTATCCATATAGTGAGAATCTTAAATAGTATTTTTTATCTAACAATACTTTTTTCATTTACGGTTTATTATTCCGCTATGAAACTGTTTAATCAATTTAAGAATTACATAGTATGAAAATTTTAATATCCGAATCCCAATATAAAAACGTTCTTAAGGAATACTATGAACGAGATAAATTATATCACAGAGAGAGTTTGGTAAAAAGACTTTTGGTAAAAAACCAAAAAGGTTATTTTGTTGCACCTAAAGAAATTAGGGACATCATTGAAAAATTACCTTATTTAGATTGTTATGACCAACAAGGTAATAAACAAACATGTACAAAAATACCTGAAGTTTTATATGTTTACCTAAATGGTAGGTACTAATTAAAAATACTTGATATTTATATTAAACAAATCACAACAATGGGAAAAAATGTTATACTTAGAGAGTCACAATTAAAAAGACTAATTCAATATACAACAAAACAAAAACTAAAAGAAAGTTTAGAAGATATTGAACCGATTGATTACAATATGGGTAAGAGTGATGATGAAAATCAACTACCTAATCCACCAGCTGAAATTAAATTAAATTTAGACGTAGAGGATGGTAAATTTGTTGACTACAACATGGGCATGAATAGACCCAACCAATTACCAAATCCACCTCAAGAAATTGATGTAGATTTAGAAGAAGATGACTATTCAGATGTACCGGTTGATGCACAAATTGATATGGAAACAGGTATGACAATGGAAGATGATTTTATGTTAAACGAAGGACAAAAAAATCTTAAGAAAACATTTAACAAATACATGGGAAATCCCATCATCGATAGTTTAAGTTCAAAAATAAAATAAGAAATTACATTAAGATAAAAAGAACCCCTTATTGGGGTTTTTTTATGCCCTTATATTGAAACTTAAAGTATTTATATGATATGAAATACATTATCACAGAATCTCAATTAAAGAAGATTATAGACAGTGAAATTGATGAGAGGTCGAGAACTCTCGCGAACACTCGTAAAAAAAGAATATTTCCAAAAAGTGCTTTAATGTCAAATCCCGATAGATTTAAGGAGTACGATAAAGAAGTGAAAAATATTAAAGACATTAAAGAAGAAGACGTTTCACCGCAGGAACAAGAATTCGATTCTCTTTTAATGTCTGCAGGTGTTATTCTCACACCCGAAGAAAAATCAGAAATCCAACCAAATTGTGAGGAGTATGAAACTCCTTCACAGTATTCTAAAATTGTTGATGTCATCAAACAAAATTTAGATAAAATGGATAAAAACGGTTTGGTTAACACTTTAAAACAAGTGTTATCAATTCAGAAAAAATCTAAATCACCACAACCAACTCAAGAACAACTCGCTCCCGTAATTATTGCAGGAGTATCTGTACCGGGTGTTGCCGTGGTAATTGTTGCGGGTGTAATAGCATTAATAATTGTTGTCAAATTAGGTAAATTAATTTTTGGAGGTCGTTCAAGAAGTGGTGTAAATCCAGGTTGTAAACGAAGAAGAAAATTGGTTAGAAAATTTGGTTTTGATGGAAACTTTATGTAATTATGAAAATACTTTTATCTGAATCCCAATTAAAAAGACTAATCGAATCGGAATTAACCGAATTTGAAAAATTTGCTGAAACCCGAATGGGTGGTGCAAAAAAAATTAGTGATACCGCAAAAGAAAAAGGTGGTATCTCGTTATTGACGTATCATCACTTTGTTGTTAAATTACCTTATTACAAAAAAGCATCTGAAGGTAAACTCACCAAAGAAACAATGGAAAAAGAATACAAAAAACTTTTAGAAAAATTATATGAATCAACAAAGGATGGTATGAATATTAAACAGATACCATTTCAAGAATTGGTTGGTAAAATTGAAGTATTGGGTGAATTATTAATCAAAGAAAAATAAAGATAGTTGGGGTTGAAATCCCACTTAGGACCGGGACTAGTTCACGGAGTTGGGGGAAGGTTCGCTACTCTTCCCCCTTTTTATTGTCTTCTCCATTTATTAAAATCAAAAGAATCATCTTTCTTTTTTACCGCATAATCATGAATTTGGTCTGCAGTTATTACAACATCTAAATTTCTCTTTTCTTTAACTGATTCTAAATTAAAAGACCTTTCCCAAAAAGTTGTTACAACTTTGTTTTCTTTAACAATAAAAAACAAAATGTCTCCAACTGATTGTGTTTCAGGGTCCATTAAGTAAAGGTTTGCGGGATTATCATCCTTTAGTGTGTCTCTTAAAGTTTCGTACTTATCGTCCTTAGAAAAATAGTTTATTCTCTCCGTATTAATATCAACTTTATACACAACAATACCCAAATGTAAGTCTATTGGTACATCAACATTCATCACTTCCATAATATTAGCTTCCGCTTCAGATTTTTCCCTTTTAGATAAAACATATGTACCCACATCTCTAGTTGATATTCGGTCATTAGTTTTTGTATATTTTCTTACGGTATATTCGGTGGCACCTTTGAATCTTACGTTTATATTTTTTTCATAATGGTATGTTGGCATTAGTTCTTCTAATGACTTCTCAACGTATTCTTTTAATATTTTCTTTATGAGTTTTTCCATAAAATTATTTAATGTCTTTTGATTCTATAAGAGTGTATGTGAAAGATTTACCGTGTATCGTCGCAGCTTTATTCATGATTTTCATAAAACTATCAAAATCCGCCGACTTTTTAAATACTTGACAACCTTCTGACCAGTTTTCAACATACGTAGAATCTGCACCTGCTTTGTGAATGTTAATACCAAAAACACCCTCTTGGATTATGTTTTCGTCATATTGCATATCTTTATCTTTATCACGATAGACCTTTACAGGTTTTTGTTGTTTCAATGCTTCATATTTTCCTTGGTGTAAACCTATTGTGTGTGAACCTCTATATTGACCTGGTACTAATCTTGCCACCCCCGCGGCATTATGGTACTCCATGACACCCTTTTTACCGGGGTCAGTTGTTGCTGGCCAAATTTGAAATTTCCATTCACCACCCTCCTTATAAGAGACGGTTAAAAAATCATCAAACACATTCGTTACTTTATCACCCGTACTTGAATTTCTAACACCAACAATGTTGACATCAAAATCTTTAGTACCCTCAAACCACACGTATCCTTTTGATTTAACGGTTTGTTCAATTTGTTCTCTTTTGTAGCTCATTTTAAAATTTAATTAGGTTTTATTATTACTAATAAATAGTGTGGAAAAAAGATATTGTTTAAGGTATTTATAGATATATTGTGCAAATATGAAATCACACAAAAACATAGATTTAACCATAAGAAGAATACTTAGGGAAGTTATTTCAGAAAATGTAACACCAGAACAACAAGCGGCGTTAGATGCGGGTTTTGGACCTATTACAGATGTGGAAGCTAAAAAATTACAAATTCCGTATCCTGCTGGTGTTAGTAAAAACGCCATTAATAAAATATTAATTGTTTCGGCACAGAATAAAAAAGGACTTAAAGGTTCATATCTTTTCCCCTTACAACAACAAGAAATTGATAAAGAATTTGGTCAGGGTACATATGATAAGTTTTATAATGGTGGGGGTAAAGATGTTTTAGACCGTAAGAAATTTTTTAAACCTGAAACTGTGGTCGCGGCACCTGTACAAAAACAAACAACAACTACTACAGGTACGACCACAACAAGTAAATTCGGTGTTGATTACAAATACAATTATCCCGGTGATAAAGCTTATGTATATGGTTACAAAGATGGAAAATGGTATACAAAAAATGTTGCTAAAAATGTGGAATTTGATTTATCTTCAAATCCAAAATGGAAATCCTCAATAGATAACCTAAATAAACAATTTGCTGCACAAATTAAAACACCCACACCAACACCTACATCAACAGTTCAGTTGTATCAAAATCAATATCAAGTACAAAGAGATAATACCTATGTAAGACCGTTAACCCCACCTCAATTCGGTATAAAAAAATGAAAATATTAAAATTAATTGAGTCTATTATATTGGAGGCCACTCCTGACGAAATTTATAATTCGTATTATAATGATTTGCCAAGAGATGAGTTTAACCAAATCGTGATTGCTGACCCAATGTCAATCTCAAATGACACAGGTTTAAAAAGAATTGGTAAATATGCAAAACTTTTAATTAACTTATACAGAAAGAAAGGGTTAAAACTCGAAGATTTACCAAGAGCAAAAGAGTACTTAGAATATGTTTATAAACACAATGTTGCTTTAGATGTTACTAAAATCAAATCCCTAACAGACCTTTATGATGTTGTTAAAAACTATTACACAAGAGACACAAAAGATTTAGGTTCAATTATTTCCGCACTCAATGAAAAAGAATATAAAGAACTTTTCAGAGGTAGAAAATTCACAATATTTACACCTTTTACAGAAAAAGCTTCGTGTACTTTGGGTGTTAATACCGAGTGGTGTACAACGTGGGGACCAGAATCATTAAATCCAAAACACAAAGACAGAGGTAGTCTTTTCAATCGTTACCACACTCAGGGTCCATTATATATTTTGATATCCGATTCGGATGTAAATGATAAGTATCAATTCCATTTCGAATCGAAACAATATATGGACCGAGATGATAAAAGAATTGATGTTACTGAATTTTTAAATGAAAATCCCGATATTAAAAATTTCTTTTTCCCTTCTTTGGTAAGTGATAACCAACCCGAAGATATTGTAAAACAACAAATCGCAAGAATGAACGCATTGGACGAAGATGATGCCGGTATTCTTGTAAACAAAATAATCTCAAAAACGGCACAATCAAATCCTTTGATTATGGCTTTTGTTCAAAAAGATGAAGATAAATTAAGAGAGTTAATAACCGATAATGACATTAGTGATTTTGAAATAGATAGAGAAAATTTTATATTATCATTTAAGTCAGACTACGGCGGTAGTCTTCAAACAACAAAAGATACTTTAACTTATTACCAAGCTGAAGCACAATCAGGATATGAGATGTTGTGGGATAGGATGAATAACGAAGACGGTGATTATATCAAGTCAACCCTCGAAGAATATTTAGAGGAATATTATAAACAAAATGAAAGTGAAATAAAATCAAATCTTGGTTATTTGAATTTTGAACAATTTAAATCAGAACAATACGATAATTTTGTTGAGAGTGAAAGTTTATGGGATGATTACTCATCATTGTTTGTTAATAAAAATTATGGTTTTTATGAGGATGCGGTTCAACTCGAAGTTGATGCTATTGAAAAATATATAGATTTTGATTACAGATATAGAGAGGATAAAGTCATTGTTAGAATACCTTATTTTTTATTGTTCTTAGTTAAAAAAGGATATACGTCAATTGACGGGACTAATGAACTTATGGAAGACGTTTTAAACGAATATGTAAGTTATTATGACATAGATAACGATTATGAAGGTATTTGGGATTACCAACAAGAAAACGTAACCTACGATGAAATGAAAACTTTTATTGAGAATTATTTTGAAAACATAATAGAAAACAGTGAGGGTATTAAAAGATGTGGTGAACTCAGAAACATATTAAATAACACCATCCAAAATGTTTTTAAAGGTCAAACAAGAATAGATAACGACGAGTTTTTAATATCCATCCCATCATTAAAAATTGACTGTGAAAAAGAAAGTATTAATATAACTTACTATAATAAAAATACGGGAGAAAGGTTTGATGGGCCGGTAAAGGTGGAAAATTTAGCATCTTACGGAACTAATTATAAACTATTTGAAAGTATTCTTTCTTTTAAGAGATTTAGATGAAGACAATAAATTTAATTGAGCAATTAATTCTTGAAGCCAATAGGAAAGATATATTGGTAAACAAACTTGGTTTGAGTCAAGATAATGCTGACCAAATAGAAGAATTGGGGGGTCCGTTATCAATCATATTAGCCAATAAATTAATCGATGTATTCGCACAACAAAGATTAGAACATATGATGAGTGCGGTACCTGAAGATGAAGAAAAACAAGCCAGAGAAACTTTTAGAAAAGACCCTGAGTATAGAAGAAAAATGGGTATCGACGCAATAAATAAAAGTGCTGGTGTTAGAGGTATGAGAAGTAATATCGTATCAATAATGGACTGGATACGCATTGGTTTAAACGGAAATTTGGGTGATAATAAAAACTTAAATTTTGGTCAACTTTACAATGAATCAAGAAAGTGGCACCAAGAGTTAACTTCAGGAGAAGGAGATATTAATTATGTTGAAAAAAACGACATCGTAAAAGACTACAGAAATAAAGACGGTGTTGGTTTCTATTGGGTGGATTTAAATACGAATGATTCAAGAGAAGAATGTAACCGCATGGGTCACTGTGGTAGAACAAATTCAAGTAACACGATATTCTCGTTAAGAGAAACAAAAAAACTTAAAGATAATTACACAGTCAACAAAAGTCATTTAACCGCCGCGATTGGTGATGAGGATGGGATTGTTTATCAATTAAAAGGTCCTAAAAATAGTAAACCAAAACCAGAATTTTATCCCTATGTTGTTGATTTAATTTTAAATACAGACATCGTAAAAGGTTTTGGTAGTGAATACAATAGTGGTGATGATTTCAGTATTGCCGATTTATCTGATGAACAAATTACACAGATATATCAATCTAAACCTGAAATATTCAACACTCGTAAACTAAAAAGAAAACTACAGAAGATGGGTATAACCCAAGATTTTCAAGAACCCGATACGGTTTTTGATTGGGATATTGAACCGGATTCTGTTCCATATTACGTTGAGGGGGATTGGACCATTAGACAATCGAGAGATGCCAGTGGTCGTACAAAAAAAATAGGTTTTATCGAGACTTTATTATCAGGTGATATATGGGAATTAACTGATGGGTATTATGATGATTGGAAATCTGCGTTAGAATACCATGCAGACGAAGATAATAAAAGAACAATCATTGATTATCTTAGAGATAGAGCAGGTGAAGAATTTGAACCAAACATGTCTATAGATGAATTAATAGAAGAGTATGACGATAACTATGAAGTTCGAGGTGCATTAGGTTCGGCGTTTTCCGATTCCGCAAATTCATCTTACTATGATTATGCAATGAAGCAACTACGAAACGCACTTAGTGATTACGGAGATGTTTTAAGTCTAAATGATAGAGGTGCAACCATACGAATTAATTTAAAAAACATAATAGATAACATGGGTTATGGTGAAGATGAAATGGATGAGTTTTTTGAAAAATGTGACGATGATGCCCAATGTGTTTTTCATGAATTACTAGGTGAGTACTATGAAAAACCAAGATTCTATATTGACGACAGATGGTCACCAGATATTGATGATAACGATTTCAACAGTTATTTAAACGATAGACTTTCAGAATTATGAGAATAGGAGATGTATGTATATTTAAAACCAATTTTCCCGAAGCCGATTTTTGGTTACAAAGAAAAGGTTCCGAACAAAGTGTCGGTAAACCCTCAAAGGAGTTTTATGAAGAGAACATTGGTGTTAAAGTAAAAGAAGAATACCTTAACAAAATTGACCCAACGTACCTATATTATTATTTTCAATTCCTACATACCCAAGGTGTATTCGCACCAATTTCACACGGTACGTTGGGTTTAAAAAATATCACGATTAGTGATATAAAATCAATACCTGTTGATTTTAAATAAGAAAGGGTTACAACCTGTAACCCCTTCATAGACCTTGTGATTAGTTTATTTTAATATTTTGTTCCGCAATGGGGACAAAATTTATGAGAATCTTTTTTTCTTTTTGAGCCACATTCAGTACAGTAAACAGTTAAATCTTCCCGAACCATCACTTTGGTTGAATTTGGTTTTATTTTCCACCAATTTGTTTTACATGGAAAAGAGTTAAAATTACTGTTGTCATAAACAAAAGTTTGGTTTGACTCAGAACCTTTCTCAACTCTACCAGTTTCAATGTGTCTTTCTTTACTCTTTTTTAATTTTGGAATGTTAAGGTTCACATCAATACTACTGGTGATGGTATCATTCACATATGAATAATTAGATGATGAAGAACTAATAGAATTCATATTATTTGTTGTAAAGGTTCTTACACCCGGTGGATAACTAAGGGTTCCACTATTATTCCAATTACTATTCCAAGTGGGAATACTACCATAATACGGGTATGTTGATACTTCATCGTAAAATCTGACAACAACGTCACCATTATTCTCTATGGATTTTTGGACTTCTTCATTATTCCCATTTACAACATAAGTTTCAAACAAAAACTTTCTCGCTTCGTCTAAGTACCTTTCGAGGAAAACTCTTTCACCAGGACGAACTATGATACCATTACCGATGGATTTACCATTCAGTTCAATCTTAGCTAAAACTTTATTTTGTGTGGGATTGTAAAGTTCGATTTCGAACTCATCACCGTTATTCATGTATACGGTGTCTACGTGCTGTTTTAATCTTTGTTTACTTCTTGTAATAAAAGATTGAGGTACAGCATACCTGTTTGAGGTTGTGTAATTCATATTCCTTATATTTTTTTGTATTTGAACCCGAATTCGTTGGTATCAATTCCAACTCAAATATCACGAGGACACTTCGACTTCAACCACAAGGTCTATTATAAGTATACGATTACTTTAAAAAAATGTAAAGATTATATAGAGAAACTACTTACTGTAATGGTATCACAAACGATTTTACCACTCTCATCATTTTTCAATGAAATTTGTATAATATCACCAATACCAATATAACCCAAATTCTCATCCTTATCTATTACAACATTATCCCAATTTAGTGGCACAACAACGGTTTCATCTACTGAATCATCACTATTTTCAGGGTAGTATTCTATCTCCATTTCTACTTCAGATGGACCAACGATATTATATACGGATACACTTTTAATACCATAACTTCTTCCCTCTAAATCGATGTCAAAATTTACGTTAATATTTAATGGATATACATATTCAATTTCCATACCGTTGTACATTACTTTATAATAATCAACGTCGGCTTTACATTCCATTCTATACTTACTATCCATAGAATCTTCGTTTAATCTTCTTGTGAGGTTCTTTAACTGCGTTTCTGTTACTATAATTTGGGTCATGACTTTTTTATTTATAAATATCTCATTTAATTGTTATAAATCTAACGACATAATTTACTTAACCATCCCTGTCTTTTTTTACTTATTGGTTTCGGGGAACTTGTGGCTAAATACGACGCTGTTATTTTTGTACCAACATATGTTATGGAAACATAGAATTTAGTTGTTTGATAATCTAATAACGCTTCGTTGTGAGATGGTGAGTTTTTCCATAGATAAAAAACGAAAACTGCAATATTTTTGTTGGTGTTTACACCTTCACCTATTTTATTTTCAACATCCAATAAAGTGTGTATTTCGGTGCTGGTTAATTTGTATTTGTAATCGAGACCATCCAATCCAATTTTAGTATAATATGTGTAACTTGGGTCTTCAACATCATATGGTAAGTCTTTGGTAAAATCCCACGGACCCGCCACGTTTTCAACACAATAAAGTTCTCTTATAGATACAAAATTAATTGCTCGATTTTCAAATGATTCGTCGCCAACACCATGTCCACAATAATTTTGTTTAAACATGTACTCCGACCAATTTTTTGTAAAAGGACTTAATGTGGTATCAATAGATAAACTACTTAGGTTATTGTTAACCCTATACTCGTTGACAATATTTTGAAAATAGATATTAATAGAGTCTTGTGAGATACGATTTGTTTGAGAGACAACAATTTGTGACTTCACCAATAATAATATCAGAATCAATCTTTTCATACCACAAACATAAAACATATTTTTGGAATATCCAAAAAAATTTTAAAATATTTTTTATATTTTGATTTGATAGAAATAATTCGTATCTTTAATACATGAATTTAATTTTAGGACTAGTCTATGCTATTTGTGCTCACATTTTAACATTTATACAATATCAGGGACCTTTGAAATATAAATGGATGAACGATAACAAAATAATTAGTCTTTTTATTTTTGGGGTACCCGCAATGTTACTGACCTTAGAATCAGTTCGACTTATTGTAACATATTTTGGGTTTCAGTTATGGCCAGCGAGACTTATAGGTTTTGCGTCAGGAATGATTGTTTTCACCTTTATGTCTATGTGGTTATTTTCCGAGGTTATGACTTTAAAGACCGTAATTACCTTGATTTTAGCAGTGGCAATGATATGTATACAACTATTTTGGTAAAATATTTTCAAATTTAATAAGTTGATTTTGAATTAGTTACGATTTTTTTTTAAAAATATTTGAAAAAAATTTGGAATATTCTAAAAGTCGCCATACCTTTGAATCAACAAATTAATTAAAGTCATGAAAAAATTATCATTAATCGCCGTCTTCATCTTGTCTTCAGTGGTATTGTTTGGACAAGAAAACGAAACCGATTCATCGGTGGATTTGATTTATCCAATTAAGTTGGTTGAAATCAAGAATGGGTTGAAGATAACCCCAATGGAGGATGATAATCTTGAAGAAAGAATAACTGACCCATTGATTTATGCCGACCGTATTTTGGTGAGACGTAAAACACCCATGGATATCAAACCAGATTCCGTGATTGTTATGAACCTAAAAGGTGAATGTCGTGGTTATAAAGTTTCACAATACTACAAAAATGACGACATGAATACCATAACCATTCAAATTATCGGTGATAAGTTAAATGGTTACATTAAATTTATTGGACAGGACTCTGTGAAAGTTTCTTTACCCCAAGATGACCATCTTATAACTTGGGAAGCCGGTTTATAAAAAACAAAAGGGAGTTTAAACTCCCTTTTTTTATTTTTGGTTAGGTTGTTTTGGGGTATTTGTAATAGGTTTTGATTTACCGACTTCATAGGTGTTAGCCGTTGTTTTTGATGTTGCATTATCAATTTTTACCGTACCTGTGTATTTCACACCTTCGACCGCGTTGTTAAATGCACCCTCAATTTTTATACTAGCAGACCTAAATTGTGTCGAACTTACAAGTTGATTTGCTTGATTTGCGTCTTTATAAACATCAGTAAAAAATGCTAATAATCTTTTCTTGTATTGTTCAACAACAGCATTTTTAATTAATTCATTATATTTGTCATATAATTTTATAACCTCTGGTTCAACATTTTTCCATTTTTGGTATCCACCTTGTCCATCCACCAACCCTTGGATGTCATTAAACACTGGCATTGTGTTTATCAAATCTAAAAAAGGTTGAGAATTATAGTTTGGTAAAAGTAACTTTCCTGACGAATCTGTTTTTTTTCTGAAAACCTGAATTTCGTTTTCGGGAATAAAAAATGTATCAAAAAAGTATAACGAATTCGCGATTAATTTTGCAATGTCTTCGTTAGACCTGTTAAAATATGTACCAATACTAACCATATCACCACTGACGTATTGTTTTAATGTTGGAGAAAGTAACCCACTCTTAGTAATAATGGATGCGGTTACCATATTCGATATTAGATTCAACGTTGGTGTGATATTACCAATTTTTGCCGCATTATATACATAACTACCGCTAGCCCTTTTAGTTTGTGACATACCAATTGTAATTTTATTTGGTGTTCCTTGAGCTTCTAATAACGCTCTAGATAAGGCTAACAAACCATTACCTGATGCTACTATCCTAATGAGACTCCAAGTATGTTTACCATCGGGGTCTTTGTATTTAACATTAAATGTTTTTGAACCACTATTAGTTAAAGATTCTACAACAGGTGGGGTACTCGTATCGGGATAACCTTTCTTTTTAATTGTTTTATCAGGATTTAGTTCATTAGGTATAAATTTTTGTACCATCATCTCAATATAATTCTCACCACCAGCGGGTGATTTTGGTGTTAAATTTCTAAATAGACTTAAATTTTTTGTTTCACTAAAAGTTTTACCTATGTTTGGTTGTTCTAAAACCCATCTCCCCCTAAAATTATTATTATCAGCCGGTAGACCAGCATCAGTTAAAACCGAAAGTTTTGCAATTGGTGTAGGGTCAGTGGTTCCTTGTATCTCTGAATAATTTTGTTCTAATAAAATATTTTTAACAACCTCCACTAAGTCCGATTCTGTTAATCGTATTACTTTTCTCATGAATTTTCTTCTTTATAATATAAATATCAAGAAATATATTAGACACCCATGATTATTTTTTTTTAAAAATATTTCAAAAAAAATTTGGATATATTAAAAATATATATAACTTTGTTCAAATATTAAAACAAAAGTTATGAAAAATGTAGTTGTTTTGTGTGTTAGTTTGGTAATGGTACTAAACTCTTTTGGTCAAACTTCTGATATTCAGAAAAGATTTAAATCAGATATTATTACATATGTGGATAACGGTGATTGGTCGATTAAGATTATACCTTTACAAGAAGATAAGACATCCCCAATCACCGAATATGGTCTCAACCAACAATTAGTTATTCAAAGTGTTCTAACGTCAATTAATAACTTAAGAAGTGAAAACGGTGTAAATGAGGTGACCTTCAGTTGTGATATTAGTGATTATCTCACAGTATCCAATTTAAATGGTTTACCTTTATCTCAAGGATTTACATGGGGAACATACGGATTGTTCAGTGAGTATGGGTATGTTGCGCACTTTGAAAATAAAGAATTAAAGTTTTGTGATTATCTATTAGATGTTATGTCGTTAGATTCTGATTTGTTTTCCGATTTAACAAATCCGTCTTCAAAAACGGTTGGTGTTTTTTTCTCACAGAATTACAGTGATAAGACCTATAATTTTATGATATTGGTAAAATAAAAAAAAGGGGAGTTTAACTCCCCTTTTATATTTAATAAATGTTTTTACTTATGCAAAAGATTTTTGAATTCTCTGAGATAAAGCTTCACCAGTGTTAGGTAATCTAAACGCTGTTGAACCCCCCTCATAAATTATATTTCCATCAACAGTTCCTGCAATATTAACCGCCCTTGCATTTAATTTACCACTATGAAGTGCTTTTGACACTGCTAAATTATCAGTGAAAAGTGTTGCGGGTTGAAGTCCATTTTGAAATAGTGCGGTTTTACTCACAAGATATCCTATTGACAAAAGGAATGAACCACTTGGAGATACTTTAAATTTACTTCCTTTTGGGATAATAATTACAAAACTGTCGTCTCCCGACCCACCAGCCACATAAGTCGCCTGAGTTCCATCCTCAATTCCCATTTTTGCTTTTGAAGTAAAATTAAGATTTGAGTCGGATTGTTTAATCCAAGCGGGGTCTTGTCCACCTTGTTCGTTAATTAAATTACTTGCGGCGTTATATCCATTTGATTGGTGCATTTCAAGAATTTGTTTTTTCTCCTCTTCTGAAACTCTAAAATTTTTATACATGATAATTTTCTTTTCTAATAAATATTAGGTAAAACAAAAAAAATCTTTCAAAGACGGTCTTTTTATTGTTTCTTAATTACGTAGATTGAGAATTGTTTTGTTTATTAAAATAATATTGATATCTTATGTAAAAACAAATGTTATGATTTTACCGTATATTATTTTAGGGGTTGTCTTTATCGGATGGGGAATGGTCTTTTTTGACCAATACAATAAAAACAAATAAAATAAGATTAAGGTTGTTTCAAAATAAAATATGAAAAGTCACCTTTATTCCACGCATCTGGTGCGAATGATGATGTTTCAAATTGTTTAATTGAATTAAAACCACTTCTTGATGCTGCACTCGCGATTTCGGGTGATGTGTTAATTATGTGCCACAGTTGTACGTCATGGTAACTTTTTCCAAATGATGTTTTACTTTGTGGTTTGAGGAATTTACCTAATAATTTAATTTCTTCTTCTTTTGTGAATTTTACACCCGAATCTTTTAAATATTTTACAAAAGAGTCCATCTTCACCGCTCTTGGGTCTAAACGAGTTAAATCTAAAGTTCTACCCAAATTAACATACATAGGTTGAACAGCGTTTGGATTATTTGACGCATAGTTTTTTGTAACATATTTTTTACTAGGACTAACATAGAAAAAATTATCTTTCTTAGGTCCCGCCCTAAACACTTTAACCATATTACTACCAACTTTTTTGGTATTACCGGTTGTTCTTCTTAAAGTATTGATGAATTGAGTCTGATTTATTTTATTAGTCAATAGTGCTGATACCAAGTTATCATACTTCTCAATACCAAAAAGTTTTACATAATCGGGTTTTAATGTCCCGATTTCGGCTTGAATTGGTGCTAATGCTGATGTAAATTGATTTGTTGATTTTTTGATTAGATGTTTAGTTTTCTCAACAATTTTATTTATAGCATAATCGTTGTATCGTGATTTTTTTAATTGTATTCTAAATTCCGATTCACCTTGCATCATCTCTGGTCTAAATTTTTCTAAAAACGTTTTGTTCTTCACTAAAGAATTTGCGGAAATATCCACTAGATTTGGATAAACTTTCGGGGATTTTAAAATAAAAAGTTCAAACTGACCTTTCAATTTTGGTGTATATCTATTAGACTCAATTAATTTTGCGAAATCGTCTACTGTTTTAACACCAACTAAATTAAATTTCCCATACATGACGGGGTCCTTGAATACGTTTTGAATTTCTGATGAAATCGTTTTATTTGTTCTTAATAGTTTCGCGAAATCTTTTGCGGATTTATAACCACCCATAAAATACCTCAATAGGTTCTCATTCAATTCACTTTCTTGTGATATTGATTGATTAAGTTTTATGAATTGTGATTCTGAAATAATTATTTTCATCTCACCATAAATAGTTTTACAAATAAAAAACCCTCCGAGTGGAGGGTTTCAATTTTATTTTTCTTCGTCGAGTCCCAACATGTGGAGACCCTTATCGAATATGTCACCATATTCAGATTTACAATCTTTATACATCGCCAAATCTTTCGGTGGCATTTTTTCCATGGTATCAGGACCCCAAACACCATCCACAGGATAAACACCAAGTTTTTCTTGGTATTTTGCAATGGCTTGAGCTGATTTTGAATTAGGTAATCTACCAATAGAACCATCAATCTTTAGTGGTTGACCGGCATCATCTTTAATACCTTTCTTATTTAAGAAACATTGGATAGCTCGATTAATATTATAGTTTACCTCATCTTCATTTAATTCATGATTAGATTCATCCAAATCATCATCTCTCATTCTATCGTCATCATCACCATAATCTTTATGGTCACCATGTCTCTCATTCCAATAGAATCCAGCATAATACGCATCGATTTCCTCGGGGGTTAAATCTTCGGAATATTCAGGATGGTTTTTATGTGGGTTGGTTCCACGGCTATACCAACTATCAGCACTACCTCTATCAAAGGGACTACCGTGGTGACTTGGATAGGTTTTACCGTTAAATTCTTGAGTTTCACCAGTAGGTTCATCCATGGATTCATTAATGAAACCCATGATGTTTTTAATACGGTTAATCTCTTCGTTTAATGTTTTTGGTTTCATATTTTTGAGTTTTCTTTAATAACTTTTTTAATCACCTTAATCAGTTCTGATTCGTTTAATTTAATAACCTTTTTCTTACTACTGTTTTTTGAGTTTTCATTTAAACTGAAACCACCGAATTTGTATTTTGAATCAAGGGACGCTCTGACATCACTACCAAAACCTTTTTGACCCAACGCATGTAACATATCATCAATTTCACCCATTAAACCCATTTCCTCGTTTGCAACATACCCTTCTGAACTACCGTCTGCATCCGCACGATTTTCCATGTAATCATATAGTCTTGTCAATAAATCAATTAATTCAATTTTGTTTGCCATAATTTTTTAATGTTTTTTTATAAATATTAGTTTACCATTAATATGTTTGACTTGGTTTTGAATAATTTGGAACCAGTCTTTAATAAATCGTTTGATAGACGAGGGGTAACAGTAACAATGAATTTATTTGTTTTATTTGTAAACTGTTTAAGTTTTTGAATCACCTCAGAATTTTCACTTATGGTGGTGTAAACAACAAATGAGTTATCGATTATTTCATATGTGGGTTTAAACGTTGAGAAATTAAATAAACCACTACCACTTCCATCTTGTTCTTCGGTTGTGAAAGTATGAACAACCTGTCCGTTTTCGGTAATGATATCCATTCTTTCAATTAGGTTTATGATTGTCTTTTGGTTTGCGGTTTGACTTATTTTAGATAAATCCTCACCGGTTGAACTTTTAATTTGTACACCTAATTTCAAATCACCACCACTATATGGGTTTGGTGCAATAAATGGTGTAATCTCAGCGTTTTCCGCCCACTCTAAAAATGGTGTGTTTTCTTCAGGTGTTGAAGTTGGTTGTTCGTACAAACCTCTTATGTGTTTTCTGTCCCCTTCGGATATGATAATTCTTTGTCCCATGTATATAAATATTTTAAGAACACATTGGTATTTGTTTAATACCGGCACTTCCAAATATGTCCGATATGATGGAGGTTAATAACGCTCCGTTTTGTTTGGTTCTAATGTGGGCATATAATTTGTCCACCATTTCTTTTGAGACACTTACGTTACCACCAATTAGTTTCATTAAAAGTGGCATACCACCTGTTTTTTGTTGTTTCCAAGTATCGTAAACATACTTAATAGACTCACCTTCACTCATACCATTATCTGCCGCCATTCTTGCAACCAAATCGTCCACCAAACCAAAAGTCGGTTGGAGTTGATTGTCCAATGATTGACACAGTTTTGACCTCTCAATGTTTTCCATTAAAGATGTCATGGATTCAATCATATTGTGTACGGTGTCCTTATATGTGAAGAAATTAAATGGTTTACTACTGGTTTGTTCGTATAAACCTTTTATACGGTTTTTATCTTCTTCTGATATGATAATTCTTTGTCCCATGTTTACAAATAGTTTTTATTTACGCATTTCTTCCCAAATCTTTCTCAACATCTCATTGTTCTTTTCGATTCTACGAGATGTCTTTTTTACTGATTTTCTACTTTTGGGTTTGGGGTGTTCTTTTCTTGCCTTTGCCATGATTATTTCTTTTTAATCTTGACCCATTTCTTCATCTTTATTCAAGATGATACTTTCAAGACGTTCACAAAACATTTTCAAAAACATATTCTTAATAGACCCTTTTTGTTCAGGTCCGGCAAATCTTGAATATTCGTTCATTAACATTTGTGAAACTTTAGATGCGGCTTCTTCTGCTGCCATCATGGCGTAAGTTCCTGGTAACATGGATTCAGAAAGATTCGATTCTTTAATAACCTTTTTTATCACCTTTATCAATTCGGCTTCGGTTAATTTTATACTTTTTTTCATATTAATCTTTATTTCCAATAAATATTACGTTTTAAGAAAATTCCCGGTTCCGGCGTACGAGGTTCATAATTTCTGACTGATTATGATATTTATATAGAAAAAAAACATGGGAAAAGTAATAAGACTCACTGAGTCGGATTTAGTTAATATTGTCGAATCAGTTATCAACGAACAGAAAACCTATGTCACCAATTATGATGGTAAGTACGATTACATGAAAGATGGTGACAACTACTATTATAAATTAAAAAACCAAAAAACATATAGATTAGCCACCGGTACGGGAAAAGAAGCAATCAAAACAAAAGTATTCGGTTCAACAAAACCGGTGGAACCTGTGAAGAAATTTACGGGTTTAAATACGGGTAGACTTGGTCAACAAGGAGGTTATGCTGGATATCAAGACAATCTACAAACCAAACCAATTGTTGTAAATCCAGTTGCTAAACAAAAATCAGAATTGGAAAAGAAATCCGAAACTGTAGGTACAAAATATAACTATACCCCAAGAATCGATGCTGAATTAACATACATTGAAAAAAGAAAATTAAACGACAAACCGTTTTTCGTTTACGACCCAAAGTACAATTTGATATATCTTTTTGATACAGGTAGTAAATACGTACTTCACACCCAAGTTGTTGATGGTGCTAATGAACAAAAATCAATATCAGATAGTAAAAGTTATACTCACGCGGATTGGTGTAAAAATAGTCCGGTACCCGGTGATGACGCAAAAGGTCAAAAATTAGAAGCGTCTCCTCGTCTTTGTACCGCAAGTAATTTTACAACAAAAGAATCCTGTGTAAAAGACTCAAGAAGAAGATGGGATGAGTCATCAAAAATATGTATAGCCGATGCTGCTTATTTTGTTGTTGACCACTACAAAGAACGTTTTTTAGCAAAGGGCATTTATAACATATCAAGTTTAGGTAGTAATACGGGATATACTGGTAAAGGTAAAAATGTATTCAATTTGAAAGACCAAGGGGGTAAACAAATGGCTGCCGCGATTCACGGTATTCCCAATATTGAAGGGAGACTAACAGCCAGTGAAGATTTAAGAAACGTATTAAAAGCCGACTTATCTGCGGGTAAGGTACCAAAAGAATATTTGAACTCAATTAAATTAATCGCAAATGCGAATCAAAGTTATGGATGTGTTGGGGTTCCCGCTAAATTCATTGAAGACCCAAGGGTTCAAAAATTAGCCAAAGGTGCAAGAGTATTTGCAATGGGTGATAAAGGAACAAGTTATCTCGTTCAAAACGCACCAACATATTTCGAACAATTGGGTGGTGATGGTGAAGTTTGTAAAAGTCCTATGATGTTAGCCCAACAATTGAGTGGAAATGATGAAACTTCAACCATGGCTGAAAGTATTATTAGTGAATCTATCAAAAAGGTATTATCCAATGTACTATCAAACTTTAAAGCCGAAGCAAATGTTGAGGATGATATGGTAATGCAATTCCGTGTTAAAGGTCTTAGTTATATAGACGGAGAAGTTGGTATGACCATAGAAGACCCAACCACTAAAAAAGATTTAATTGTTTGGAATTTCCAAGGACCAATCCGAGATAGTCAAACCAACAAAGTTGTATATAAGAGGTCGGTCTTTAAAAATATCAATAAGAACAATTACGAACAGATTGCAAGGACATATAAAATTCAGATGGTATCAACCTAAGGTTACATACCAATAATCTGTTTACATCTATCACACAACCACATCTTTTCTCTATCAACTTGTTTGATTGTACCATTGGCATCATTCATTAAACATTCAGGATGATTTGTACAGTGGTCCAAACCTAAATTGTGTCCAACTTCATGTATGGACACTTTTTTTATTCTCTCCTTAATTACATCCACACTAACATTACGTTTCATTCTGAACGTTGATACCACACATACACTACCAGGTCTGTAACCCAATCCTAACACACCCCATTCAGGATATCCACGACTTGGTGTTGCAATATCCTTCTCGGTTAAAATTAGATAGTTATCTTTCCCTCTATATTGTCTTAGTATCTTATTGGCAGAATACCTTGTTTTACTTTCGGCCAAAAGATTATTGGTTAAAGGGTCCTTAGGATTTACAATACATTCAAAACCATAAAAAGATTCCACGGTCTTTTCTACCAATTCCAAATACTCTTGTTTCACATCACCCATTGGTTGTATGTAGATAACCTTATTTGGTTTTATCTGTTGAACGATTGTTTGACCCTCGGTGGTAAATGAAAGGACCGCTCCGATTGTGACGAATACCACGAGTGGTAATAAATAAAAAACTTTTTTCATGACTTCTTTTCTTATGTTGATACGAAGTTATGATATCTTTTTGAATATTCCAAATTTTTTGAAAAATTTTCCGGAAATTCCAGAAACGGTTTTTGACCTTTTTTCAGATTTTTAGATTTTTTCCCAAAATTTTTTTTTCAGAAAAGGGGGTACTTTCCGATTTTTCAGATTTTTTCCGGAAAAATTTCTGTTAAGGTATTGTCCCCCCTCTACAGACACCCAAAATACCCTATATTAAGGGGGGATACGGGAGGGAGGGGGGTATGGTTTGAGGGGAGGGGGTAGGTATAGGGGGTATGCCAAACAATTTGTGGGATGGGGGTCGTCAGGTTCAGGGTGGTCAAAATCCACATTCAGGATGTGAATAACTTTCACTTGTATTATTTTAAAATTGTTATATCTTTGTACCCACAAACCAATTAATAAAAATATGGACACACAAAAAGTTAAAAACTTGGTTAAAAGTAAAATTGACCAGTTATTGTCAAACCAAATTGACTACGAGTGGAATGGTACTGATTTCACGAATGACCTAACAAATGAGTTGTACGATGAAAAAAACGAAAAGAACGTAACCCTTGTACACACAAGACAAAAGGTTATGTTGGATTACAAGTTGTACGAAACCTTTGTTAATCACTTGACCGAAGTTGTAATGTCGGGAATTGAAGAGGGTGAAGAAGATTAAACACCACACCGAAAGTCCTCACCGAAAGGTGGGGATTTTTTTTGTCCAAGAAGATTTGTGTGAACTTGAGGAGATGGTTCAGGTGGAAATTTGATTGGCGAATAGACCATAATTGCACCGACTCGCCAACCAATTTTCGGATACGGACGACAGGTGGTCATCGGGTTCGTGGTAGTCTGGCGAAATAAATAAAAAAAAGTTTTGTTTATATGAAATAGTGTTTTATATTTGTGTATTCCTAACAAACTAAAAAATAAAAGTATGAACAAAGAAATCAAAAAAGTAACGAAGTCCGAAATCATCAGTATCATCAAAGAGATTGAGGAAAAAAGTCCTAACACTTTTGTAGGGGTAAAAATGAAAACCCTTTACAAAGAAGTTTTACAAAAGACAAAGGACACCAAAGAATTAAACCCTTACTATAAGGAAATCTTTAAGGTATCATCTAAAACTTATCGTTTGGTAACTGACTACGAAAAGAGGGTACACAACAACCTTATGAAAGAGGGTAAAGACCCGAACACCTTTAAGGTTGAAAGTCCAACGGGTAAAAAACATATCAGTAAATCATTACTGACTGACACCGACACCGAAACAAAAACCTACCTTATGGTAGAGTGGTTTCCCGAAATCAAAGGAACAACGGAGTACGAATTTCGTGGTAACTCAATAGACAAAACATTGTTTGAAAAGTGGATAAGTGATAGAAAGAGTAGTAACGAAAAACAAGGTTTGGATAGAGAGGTTAAACCGATAACACCCGACCTTGACAATGTACTTGAAATTTCGGTAAACGGAGATAGGTACGAAATTGTAAAGGAGTAACACACACCGAAAGAAAAACCGAAGGGGGTACGAAAGTATCCCCTTTTTTTGTGTGTGAAATTTTCCGAACCCCGTGAACCATCGGGAATGTTGTTTGGCGGGAACGAATAAAAAAAGTAAGAAAAAATTTGGGAACAGAATTTCACCCGGGCTGCGCTGTTAGATATTGTTTGGCGAGTTTGTTGCAAATGCGCCGACACGGACTAAAACCGCCAATCTAATTTCCCTCATGCGCAATTGCTCGAAGGAGAAGTTGCTAAATGCTTTAGGTGTTGCTAAAACCGCCAATCTAATTTCCCTCATGCGCAATTGCTCGAAGGAGAAGTTGCTAAATGCTTTAGGTGTTGCTAAAACCGCCAATCTAATTTCCAACCATGCGCTGTTGCTCGAAGGAGAAGTTGTTGGTGTTATCAAGTTGGCAAAATAGATATAAAAAAATGTTGTTTATATTGAAACTTATATTATATTTGTATCGTTAAACCAAACAAAAGAAACAATTATGAAAAAGTTATTTCCTTACATCGCAATCATCGGGTTCATTGTTTACTCAATGTGGGTATCATTAACTTGGGATATTCCCGTAGACAATCAAATGGGTATGTTCTTATTTTCTTGTATGGGTATTGGTATGTTCTTTATCATTTTGTTTGAGGACATCAAAAATTACATCAAGAGTAAAAAGAAACCACAACCTCAAAGGTTCTAAAAATTCCAAAATGGTAATTAACCCTCAACGAAAGTTGGGGGTTTTTTATTTACACGAGGTTCTGTGGTGGATTTGAGCAGCGTAGAAAATTGTTTGGCGGGGTATTACACATTGGTATTATCGTATTACGCTCGCCAACCAAAAATCAAAATCCGTCTTCTGTCCCTCGACATCTTGTATCGTAAGTTGGCAAAAAAAATATAAATTTATTTGGAATATCCGTTTAATCATATTATATTCGTATTGTTAAACCAAATAAAAAGAACAAGTATGAACAATTACAAAGACATTGAAGAAATCAGAGATTTTATTCAAGGAATGACACACTCCGCAAAAGTGAGTACCGAAGAAATGTTGGGAACAAACGATAGTGTACCCAATGTAAAAATGTACCTTTTGAAAAAAGTAAACGAAGAAGGGGAAACCGAGTATGGTGTTGGTGGTGGACCAGTACCAAACGACCCAATCGGTAGAATGGTGTACGACCGAGTTGTTCCACAAATCATTGAAAGGGATGGACACGAAATTTTGTGTAGTGTTGAAACAACCTTTGACAAGGGCGTTTTGAATGTTGAGTTCCACAATTTTGTAACCGATGAAAAACATCAAGAGGTTTTTGATTTTTATAAACCTTACCAAGTTTCCGACCTTATGAAAAATCTTTGTTTAAATTGAATTTAGTTTGTTGGTTCAGACTAACCCTCATCAGTAATGGTGGGGGTTTTTTATTTGTTTCCCTTATTGATAAGGTGAACATTTCAGGACTTGAGTCAGGGCCCTGAAGGAAAATTGTTTGGCGCCGTATGACAAATAGTGAGTATCGTATTACACCTACGCCAACCAATTTTTGGATACGGACGACGGTTCTGAGAAAAATAAAAATAAATTTGGTATATAAGAAAAATAGTTTTATATTTGTATAGTTAAACCAATAGACAAAATCATGAAAGTTATCTCATCTCGTATTACGGAACAACCAAAGAGTTTGTTCGACCCGATGCCCCAAGTGTGGGTTACAATGGAAAATGGACAAGAAGAATTTTTGTTCGACTACTATCCCGATGAAATCAGTTTCACTCCCAACGAATTTGTGGGATTGACTATTGAGGAATGTAGACACCTCAAATTTGTCAAAGACAAGAAATACCTGACCTCCTGACGGGAGATGTTGGAATTTGATTGGCAAAAAAAGATTTGGAATATAAAAGAAATAGTATTATATTTGTATCGTTAAACCAATAAAACAAAAAAGAAATGTCAAGAGGAATTTTAATCGACGTAGAAAACAAAACAATTTCCGAAGTTGAAGTTGTTCGTGATGAAACTGGTAGTCAGTTACCAAGTATCTATGGACACTTAAAGTGTTCTATTTTTGAGATTGTTAGTTACAACAACGAAAACGATGTGTATGTTGATGAAGAAGGTATAATGAGTGTTGATGAAAACACAAAGTTTTTCAAGTTGAAAAATTACCGACAACCTCTATCGGGTAATGGGTTGATAATGGGTTACGATGATGAAACGGGTGAAAATGGTGATACCAAACTTTCACTTGAAGAAGTCAAAGAACAAGTAACATTTATGTCCGCGTTTGACGTGGCGTTAAAAGAAAGGTTTGGTTCATATTAGGTTTGGTTTAGTTAGGTGGAAAGTCCTCGGCGAAAGTCGGGGATTTTTTTTGCTCGGATGTGTGCAGTGGAGCTGCACAGTTGCAGCTCGGAATTTTGGTTGGCGTTGTATGACACTATCATACATTGTATTACACCTACGCCAAACAATTTTTCGGATTTGACGACAGGTGGTCATCTGTTTCGTGGTAGTTTGGCAAAATAGATAAAAAAAAATATACTCAAATGTTGTGTATATTAAAATTTGATTTATATTTGTATTGTTAAACCAATAAAACAAAAAAAACAAAATGGAAAAGTACATTGATTTCTCTATCGACTACGATGGTAATTGTGAATGTGTTGATGATTTCCTCGTTAATAACGAAGAAGTAACTATTGACGATTCGGATGTTCAACCTCTAATTGAGAAGTTGGAACAACTTGAAGGGTTTTTTATTTCCGACCACCGAACCCAAGTCCGTATTTGGTGGAACGAAGATGGAACTATGGATGTCCGTTTTCGTTATTTCAATGAACCCGATTGGGGGGAATTTGATGATTACGAACTATTGGGTATCCCACAAATTGAGTTTGAACCCGAAGTTTTTTAACAACGAACCCTCACCGAAAGGTGGGGGTTTTTTTATGACCTGAAGAACTTGAGTCACGGTTCAGGGTGAAAATTGGTTGGCAAGAAAGATATAAAAAAATTTGGATTATACGAAAAAATGTTTTATCTTTGTGTTTCACCAAAACTAATTAAAATGACAAGACAAGAAGTTGTTGGTTTAATTTACCAACATATTCAAACCGAAAACGAAATGGGTTTACCACCGAATAGAAGTTGGGAAGGAATTTTTGAAGGTGATAATGATTGGGTAGATGAATGTATTAAGAGTGGATATACACTATTTCAATTACAGAATGAATTGTTCAACGAAGCGATTCAAATTTTTCGGGATAGTGAAGAAGAGTAAAGACAAGACCTCAACGAAAGTTGGGGTTTTTTTATGACCTGAAGTCCTGAGTCACGGTTCAGGGTGAAAATTGTTTGGCATCCACTTTACAGATTAGTAGGTTTTTACTTTACAGATTGTAAGAACGCCAACCAAAATTTTCCCGACGCAGCGGTTCTGAGATGTTACCGAATGGTAAGTTACTATTTGGTTAGTTGGCAAGAAAAATAAAAATAAATTTGGTAGAATAAAAAACTCGTTATATCTTTGTATCATAAAATCGACAAAATAATGAAAACACTTGTAATTCATCCAAAAGACAAATCGACACAATTTTTAGATATTGTGTACGAACCTATACCGAATAAGACAATTATCACGGGTGGGGTAACAAAAGAAGAAGTTAGAAAACTTATCGACGCCCACGACAGAGTAATAATGTGTGGACACGGAGCACCTATGGGATTGTTCTCGGTTGGACAATTTCCTGGTTCAAATGGTTTCATCATTGATGAAAGTATGGTGTACCTATTAAAAGAAAAAGACAATTCAATTTTTATTTGGTGTAACGCGGACAAATTCGTTAATCACTTTAAGTTGAAAGGTTTTTATTCGGGAATGTTTATTTCCGAAGTAGGGGAAGCGTACTATTGTGGTTTACCTGGTACCGAACAAGAAGTAGTTGATGAAAGTAACTATGGTTTTTGTGAACTTTTATCGGAGTGTATTAACGAACCACAAGATAGAATGTACGAAATCATTAAAAAGGAATATGGTAAGATTGCGGAAGAAAACCCAGTCGCACTATACAACCACAACCGCCTGTACTTGTCGATTTAATTGGTTTAACTCGGTTGCGGTGGAAAAGGGTAGCAGAAATGTTACCCTTTTTTGTTGCGTTTTAGTTTCACCTCACAGCACGTGCTGTATCCTAAATTTGGTTGGCACTGTATGACACTCAATAAAGGCGTATTACACTATATGTTTTGTTTAATCTTTCGGTCAAAACATTAAACAACACGCCAAACAATTTGTGGGATGGAGACGACAGGTATGAAAAAAAATTTGGATTATACTGAATATAGTTTTATATTTGTATCGTAATACATAATTACTATGAGTAAGAAATCAATCCCAACGGAAATCAAAGTCGGTGTTTACTATTACATTGATGATGAAACTAAACAACCAATCTTTGATACCGATGAAATGAGAAATGAGTTTGAACAAAAACTTAAAGAAATAGAAGATGAAACCGAATTTAACTATGAAGAATGAAACCCTTAATGGATTAAGTGTGAGACACGTCGCACAAATAGTCCGTAGGAAAATGTTACAGAAGTCGAAACCTTCGGCGAAGGCGTACAGACGAATAAAGTTTGGCAAAAAAGATTTGGTAAACGAATAAAATTGTTATATATTTGTATAAACCAATAAATAATAACGACTATGTATCAAGATTTTGACAACCCACGGAGTTGGGACAACCTCGGAAAAATGGTGTGTTTTCACGGACGTTACGACCTTGGAGACAAACACGACTACAACCACAATAACTACAATGGTTGGGAAGAAATGAAAAACGCAATCATCAAAGAAGAAGATGTTTGTGTTATCTTACCTCTTTACTTGTACGACCACTCGGGAATTACAATGAACACAAGTCCGTTCAGTTGTCGTTGGGATAGTGGACAAGTTGGTTGGTACTTTGTTTCAAAGAAGAAAGTCCGTGAAGAATATGGAGTAAAGAAAATTACCCAAAGTCTTATTGACAAAGTAACCGAAGTGTTGGAGGGTGAAGTAAAAACTTACGACATGTACCTCACGGGTGAATTGTACGCAGAAGAATACGAATAGATTTTGTTTGGTTAGGTGAAAAGTCCTCGGCGAAAGTCGGGGATTTTTTTTTATACCAGAATTCGCCCAGCCCACGCCTGGTGGGGATTTTGTTTGGCGGATAACCTATTATATTTAAGTGTTTTATGTGGTCAGCCAACCAAAATTTTTACGACGCCGGGTGAAACAGTAGATGGTGTTATTGGATATTTTAAAATAAATTTGGATATCATAAAATGAATTGTATATTTGTATTATGAAAAACTATAACGACATATCATTGAATACCGATGAGGAAGTAATGAACTACCTAAAAAAATCGGAAAAAGAAGGTAAAGTGTGTGACATCATTGAAACTGAAAATTATATTTCGGTTGATGTTGAATGGGCATACAACTTTGAAGGTCACAAAGTGGAGAGGAGAAAATTTATCTATCTTCTTACTCGTTCTAACTTTCAATTTAACAAAACAATATCGCGTTATGTTAGAGAAAAAGACGAAATAAGATTCAGAAGAATTGAAAAAGAGTTCAAACGAATATTCAGATTGACATCAATTTGATTGGCAAAATATCCTAAAAAAAATTTGGATATCATAAAATAAGTTGTATATTTGTATTAATAAACTAATACAGATATGAAAATAAACGAAAAATTAATCGGAAAAAGAATTCGTCTCGTTTCAATGGAGAACGACCCTAACCCCGTTGAGGAAGGTTCAATGGGAACAATTTATCATGTTGGTCATGGTGTTATCAATGTCCGTTGGGATAGTGGTAGGACTCTTGGTGTAGTTGAGGGTGAAGATGAATATGAAATCATTGACACTCCCGACACTTATTTACCACCCAACAATTTTCTTGTCTTTTCGGGAAATATCTGAGGAGATGGTGAACCGCCGATTTTGATTGGCACAATCGTTTGTATATTCCAAAAATTCATTTGTATATTTGTCCAATAATTAAAAAAACAAAAAATGTTAATTAAACTCACTTATCAAGGTAAAGGAACCCCAACACTTGTCAATCTACAAAATGTCAAAAACATTTTTAGTATCTTGGATAAAAGAAACGACAAGATAGCAACGAAGATTGAATACATAGATGGTACATATGTCAATGTTGAAGAAGACATTAAAACCATTTATGAAATTCAGTGGAAGATGATGAATGGAAGTTGTGATATGGACTTTGAAGTTCCATCGGTTGATGAAATGATTAATAACTCATACTACGAAAATGGTGGTAATGGAGACCGCCATTGGAATGGTCAACGAACCAACCAACCTCGTAAAAGAGTTTACCGAGACAACTACGATAATCAAAACAATTATTGATATGTTAAAGGAAATGTTTTCAACTTTCAAAGAAGTTTACCAAGAAGACCGAAAGGAATTTTGGGATGGAATTTTGGGTGGCATTGTAATACTTATGTTTTTCCTATTGACAATGTTTGTTTTAATTCCTATATTTGGTTAAAGTGTAATACACTTGATTTGTCGTTCATAGATTAGTTTTATTTGGTTAAGGAACCCTCACAGAAATGTGGGGGTTTTTTGTTTGCTAAAAAAATTCGTCGCCGGCAAATCCCGTGTTCAATTTAGTTTGGCGGGTGTATGACAGATGCCAACCAATTTCTGAGATGGTACGGTGAATTCTGGGGTCAGAAAAAAAAAATAAAGATTTATTTGGATTATAATGAAAAGTGTATTACATTTGTATCAAATTAAAAAACATCCATATGTCACAAGAAAATCGCACACAGCAAGTTCTCAACAAAGTCGGCCTAAATTGGACCGTAAGAGAAGAAAGTATCACTACAGAAAGTGGTATCATTGTTCCTAAGAGTAAAGCAATCATCCGTGAGGACACAAACACTGTTTTGTCTGTACATGGTGATGGTTACTTTCCTTATCAAAATCATCAGATGGTTGATTTACTAGACAAGGTATCTCAACAGGTTGGTTTACCAATTCACAAAGGTGGTTACTTTGGTGGGGGTGAGAAAGTATACCTTCAATTGAAATCAAATGATTTGAAATTGGGCAATGACAGAGTTGAGGGTTTCATCACTGGTGTGAATTCCTTCGATGGGTCAACTAGTTTGGCATTCGGTCCAAGTAATATTACAATCAGTTGTCAGAATTCATTCTTCGCAGCGTTCCGTAACTTGAATGCGAAAATTCGTCACACCAAAAACATGGAGATGAGAATCGATGATATCTGTCGTGGTTTGGAGGGGGTACTCGTGGAAGAAAAAGAAATGTTCGAAGACATTAAGAAACTTTCTGAAACGAAGATGACCAAGAAACAAGAGGATTGGGTTACACGTACATTGTTCAATATCATGAAAGATGTTGATTTGAATAGTGACAAAGATGTGTCGACCGTGACTCGTAATCGTCTTTCTCGTTTCTACGTAGACCTTAATGGTGAAGTAAAAGAGAAAGGTGATAACCTTTGGGGATTGTTCAGTGGGGTTACTAAGTACACCACACATTCCTTAAGTAAAGGTGATAACTCTGAAAACAAGATGTTTGGAACCTATGGACAAAGGGAACGTCAAATTTTCAAAGAATTGGTTGAGTTGGTTTAAGATTGGTTAGGTACTCAATTAATAAGAACCCCACAGAAATGTGGGGTTTTTTATTGCTCCAAAGTTGATGGTGAGCTACGCGCAAACAGTGAAAATTGTTTGGCAAACTCTAAACCCAATAAAATCAATACTTTGGGTTCGAGCCAACCAAAATCGAGGGCTGCGCGCAACCAGGAGATGTTCATGTATCTTCCCAGAATCTAAATGGTTTCTCTTGATAATCTTCTTTTAGTTGTCTTCTTAACTCATAACAAAACAATATAATGACTAATACGAACTCAACTCCTAATGTATAAAGTATCCCTTCTATCATAATAATAAGTATCCAAGATGGTGATGATGCAGCACAGGATAACTTTTGTTTGGCAAGAAATATAAAAATAAATTTGGATTATACAAAATATAGATTTATATTTGTGTTCTAAATTAATTTATATGGTTTTAGAAAAACTAACTATCGGTAATGTCTACTATGTAAAACACATAGGGAATGTTAAGTATTTGGGTAAGTGGAAAATGGATTACTATGTAGAGGGTGAAAAAGGTATTAAAGGAATGAATACCTTTAAGTTGTTGTCGTTCAGAGGTAATCAACTTCTTTCATTAACCAAAAAAGAAATTGTGAATGACCTATTAGATATTGTACGAAACGAATGACGAAATCACCTTCACGGGTGATTTTTGTTTGGCGAAAAAAATAAAAAAAAAATTCACTTATACAAAAAATAGATTTATATTTGTACCATAAAACAATCTAAAAATGAAAAACAAGAAAGTAACTCCGAAGAAAAAACACACACTCTTAAAGGGTGAGGGTGTTAACCAGCACACTCTGTATGGTGATTTCATTGTTGATGAAACACAAACAGATTTCGCAGAAGTTGAAGTTAGAAAGGATAGTGTATTAAGACACGAACAACCCGATGGAAGTTTCTCAAACGAACACAAACCACTCAAAGTTGAGCAAGGTGATTGGGTTATGGGAAAACAAGTTGAGTACAATCCGTTTGAAGGTACTATCACTCAAATTTGGGATTAACTATGGCGAACCCACTAATTCACTCAAAGAGCAGCGTCAAGCGTTGGGGTGGTAAGGTAGAAGATTATTTACCTATCCACGAACTTATTGATAGTCCGAAAGCGACAATGAACAATAATAGTTCTCGGTTACTCACCCACAACACTTGGTTCGCATACACTATCATTCCAAAAATCTTCGGTTACAACATTACTAATAGTGATGGTAAGTCAGTTGATGTTGTTGATATTGCGATGTTACATATCGCAGAAGATTTTAGAATGAAGTTCGTTCCAACCCCACAAGATTACCTTAAACATTTAGAGGTTCAACCCTGGATGTGTAATGGGGTAAAAGATTTAGACAACCCCGAAGCGTACGAAGTAGTTAAACAATTAAACCAAAAAATCCACGAATATGCAAACTAATGAAGCAATCGCACTCTGGAAAGAGTTAGGTATTACAAGCGCAACTATGGAATTTAGTTGTGGTGGTGATAGTATGAATGATTATCACTTTAATTTTTACAATTCAGAAAACAAAGATGTTGAGAGTGGTGAACTTGATAGTTTCTTTGATGATGATGTTTTCCGTAGAGTAGAATTTTATGTGAACTCTGACGGACACTACATTGGTGAATTTGGAAGTGTTGAGATTACACTTGATGAAGATGATGAGGAAAACCCCACTTTCTCGTATTACAAATCTGCACAGGCGGAATGGTCAGAGAGTTTTACAGAAGAAGTTGTTGTTGAACTCACAGAAAAAGAGGTTGAGTTTATTAGAACCAAAGTCCTTAATTTGGTTGGCAGTCAAGACGGAAGTTCAATTAACTACAAAGGTGATTGTATTCTCAATGATGAGGAAGAACAGATTTCTGATACATTATTGGAAAAGATTACTGATGTTGTTGAGAACCACGAATTTGAAAACGCAGACGGCGAACAAGAGGATTGGTTTCAATTCAACACAGAAGAAGTGGATAGTGATGTATTACCTAAAATTGTAGATAACACATTATTCGTTTCACTAACAAGACAATTTTTGGTATTGACTGAAAGTGATATGTAAACAATTAAAAAGTAAAAGAAATGAAAATCATAATTGAAAACACTCGTTTTGACTACAACATTGGTTGTCGTTTATTAAAAACAAAATATCGTAATACACCCTTTAATGGTTTGGAAGATATTTGGGAAGATATTGTTCCTATTACTTTCAAAGAAATTACAACCGAAATTCAAAACATTGAACAGAGGCGTATCGCCGTAGGTTGTTTGGGTTTGGAAAACATTTACAAAGAAGTGAACCCCACACTTATTAAGTCCGAAACGATTTCAAAAGAAACATTTTGGGTTGGTGAGAATGGTGAACTCATTAAGAAAAACTTTGAGGACACCTACGAACTTTATGAAGTAAAAGGAAATGTTTGGGGTGAAGGTGCAGAATTTGGTTGGCGTAGACCAGATAATGTTCACTTTGTAAAGTGTAAGGACACCTCAACTGATAGGGAGTATTTTATTTGGGTGGACGCACAAAGTGTTTATCGTACTAACAACAAAGACAAATGGTTGAGTAGTAGTGAGAACTTTGGTGAAAAGATTACCCCTATTCAAGCAATCGCGTGGACAATTCAAACAGACATTAAAGAAGGTGGAATTGAGAAAATTGTTCGGCAAGGTGATTGTGTTCTTATTAAGAAGAAAAAGAAGTGTGAAAGTGGTTCGGTTAGACACTTGACCGAAAAAGAATACCGAAAACTATTGGTCGCAGAGAGTTAGTTGTTTCATTTTTATTGGTTAAAACCCTCACTCAAAAGGTGGGGGTTTTTTATTGCTCCGAAGTTGCTGCTGGTTGCGCTGCTGTTCGTGATTTTGTTTGGCATTCTGTAAACCCAATAAAATCAATGGTTTGGGTTCGCCAACCAAAATCAAGGGCTGGTTGCTGCTGTTGCACAACTGGTTTTTTCTAGTCATTGCTTCTGGTTTTACTGGTTTCCTGCTGCGGGGACCTGGAATCCACCAAATTGTTTGGCAAAAAAAATAAAAAAATTATTGGATTATATTCTATATACTTTTATATTTGTGGTGTTAAATTAATAAACATATGTACACGACAATTAAAGATTATTATTCCTTCTTGAAAAAACAAAAAGAGGAAAAAGAGAATGAACTTTCTAAGATAAAAGAAAGTGTTAACCAACAAATGGATGTTTTTATGTCCGAACATGGTTGGACACGAAAGGGTAAAGTTCAAACCAAAAAGTATACTCAAAAAGTAACTTACACCAAAAAGTTCAATGGTAAGGATATCGTAATTGAGTATCGTGGTAACTACCAAGATGATTTTGTTGATGGTGGTTGCCCCGAGTTCGTACACGATAAATCAATACCTAATTGTGTTGAGAAATTTCAAATGGGTTACTTTCATTGGAACGACCAAGACACAAGTGGTTGGAGTTTAGATGTGGTAATGGAACGAATGGAAGTGTTCTATAACAAGTACACCTCGTAAGAGAAACCCCGAAAGGGGTTTTTTTATTTCTCAGGACTCTGAGTCACGGTTCAGGACGGAAATTAGATTGGCAAGAAAAATAAAAAAATATTTGGATTATATTAATTACTGATTTATATTTGTATTATAAAACGACAAGACAATGATAAAATCTATTGATGAAAAACAAGGAGGTATTGAGATTGACCTCACAGGACCTGATGGGAACGCGTTCGTTCTTATTGGTCTCGCCTCAAAATGGGCGAAACAACTCGGTTTGGACTCCAAGAAAATTCAAGAGGAGATGATGAGTGGGGATTATGAGAATTTGATTGGCGTGATTGAAAAGTATTTCGGTGACTATGTAACTCTTTATCGTTAATCATATGGCACAGAAAATTCAAATTTTATCCCCTGATGGGTTCACACTCGAAAGGGATGTACCTTACTACAAGTCGCACAGAGCGGCGTGTAAGGCGTTCGAACAATGGAAGAAAGGGTACGAAACTCAAGGGTATTATTCTTCCGTAAAATATGGTCGCATACCATTAGTTGACCTTGAGGATTATTGTCAATTAAATTATTTGTAACATGAAAAATTTCAGTCAAGTTTGTGTTTGGCCCGCAACTCTTATCGGTAAGTCCAACATTAAGGAATTCGAAAAGTGGTTAAAACAAGAATTCGGTGTTCGTGCAAAATATTGTGAGGAAGTAGAAACACTACCTACACCAGGCGAACCTGAAACGGGTGGAAGAAACGATGTGTTCTTTAGAGTCCATCAAGATGACATTCCAAAATTCGCAGTACCCCGTTTACAAATTGGTATTCGTTGGTGGGAGGATGTATTACTTAATGGTAATGGTGTTCTCTATCCCCAAGATATTTTGGAAAGATACCCGAAGACATGGTGAACAGTGAATATTGATTGGCAAAAATAACTTGTAAAAAGAAATAATCTTTATACCTTTGTAAAAAACCATTCGTATGACAAATCAAGAAATAACTACCCATTGGGTAAATCAAAGTGAGAAAGTCCTAAAGGGACGAGTTATCAAATCAGTTCGTTATCTTACCGATGAGGAAATGGAACTTATGGGTTGGTACAAGAGACCAATTTGTATTGAGTTGGACAACGGAACACTATGTATTCCTTCTATGGATGATGAGGGAAATGATGGTGGAAGTTTGTTCTACCAAGAAAAAGGTAAAGAACTTGATGTATTACCTGTAATCTAAAAACACTTGACAATGTAAAATATGATGTGTAACTTTTTATTGGATTACATTTCATAGTTGTAATTTGTGTTTGGTTTGACACACTAAAGGGGTTCTTCGGAATCCCTTTTTTTGTTTCTAAAATACTGAAAATCTTCGTTTTAACATACGCCAGGGGGAAAACTGGACGACGGCTGGACGATTTTGTTTGGCAAGAAATACTAGTATTCTTGGTGAATATCCTTAAAAGTTTTAGTATGTTTGTCATACACAAAGTCAAAGATGTATGTGGAAAAACTTTTTTGAAAAAACTTTAAAAAAAATTTGGAAAAAAAGAAAAACTATTATATCTTTGTACCCACATTAAATCTTTAATCTAAAATTAGAAACGAAAATGAGTACAAAAAATGTTCAAGTAAAGTTCACCCAAAATTTGGGTATGTTCAAACTTCACAATGTAAATCGTGAGGTAGACTCTCCACGCGTTAAGCGTATTACAGACTCGATGAAGAAGGACGGATTAAAACTCGTTCCAATCATTGTAAACTCCCAGTATGTGGTTGTAGACGGACAACACCGACTAACCGCAGCAAAAGAAGCGGGTAAAGGTATCTACTTTATTGTAGACAACTCAATCCCCAACACCACGAAAGGTATCTTTGAAGCCGCACGTAAGTTCAACCAGAACATGAAAGAGTGGGGTAAGAAAGATTACATTCATGGTTTTTCCGAACAAGGAAACAAATCTTACAAAACTTTGGAAGATTTTTCAAAAGAGTTTCCGATGTTTTCTTTGACCGAAAGAATTATGTTACTACAAAATTCTGGTACTCGTCATTGTGACAAACAAGATTTTGCGGATGGTAAGTTTGTTGTTGGTAATATGGAAACCGCCAAAGAATGGGCGAATAACCTACTCCAACTGAAACCTTACTTTGAAAAGGGTTACAACAAATCGGTATTTGTTCGTACTATTCTTACCATTATGGAAAAGAAACCCGATTTTAAGTTTGAAGAATTTTTACATAAAGTAAAACTTCGTCCAAGTTCAATCTATATGTGTGGTGATAAAAAATCATACGCGGAAATGATTGAAGACATTTACAACTACAAGCGTCGTAATGAGGACAAGTTGAACCTTCGTTTCTAACTTTGGATTAGGGTTAGTGATTGGGGTGACCGAAAGGTTACCCCTTTTTTTTGCTCAAAATTTCACAAGATGTAACATCCTGAAGACGACTCCAGATTTTGTTTGGCGGAGTTTTCAACACACAAATGTTTGTAATCCAATAAAAAAGACACTTTTTGTATAAGGTTTTGACAAAAAAGTTGAACAAAGTGAAAATATTTGTTGTTTATCGAAAATATTCTTATTACTTTTGTACTGTAATTCAAAAACTTGAATATGATAAAAAAACCAAGAAAGACTACGGCTAATTCTCTGAAGAAGTCTTTGCACGAAATTCGTGAATGCCTTAATGAGAGTTTACCAAACTTTGAGAAAAAGGAAATGGTGGGAATTAAATTTTCTCGTGTTGGTACTCGTTATCACATTGAAAATGCACCAGTTCCTCCTACCGATAAGATTGGTGTACAGCTTGAGCGTTCTTTCAATGATTTTATGCGTAAGCTGAAAGTAACTTATGGTGGAATGAAACTTGAAGGTTCGATGGTGTTAGGGACCAAAGACGATTTGTTTTTGGTTGGCTACAACAACTATGAACGTAAAGGTAAAAACCTCACCAAAAAGGGACATTCAATAGAAGGGGTTCTTTAGTTTAGTATATTGATTTAATGTTCGGTTCGAAAAACCCTCACAGAAATGTGGGGGTTTTTTATTGCTCGAATGTGTGCGGAGGAGCTGCACAGTTCGTCTATTAAATTAGTTTGGCGCCCGCCAAACAATATCGCCCTGGGAAGAACAGGTCCCTCCTGAAGAAAAAAAATAAAAATAAATTTGGAATATAAAAGAATTCGTTTTATATTTGTATTGTTAAACCAATATTATATGGAGTACAGAAATAAAACCCAAGCCAGAAAGGAAACTGGAATCAATTATTTAGGTTCAGTTAACCTGACATCAAAACACGCTAAGGCGTACAAGTATGATGAATTAACCTACAGTCTTTACCTCGCACCCGCGGACTTAAGTGGTTACGAAGTTTGCCCAATGAGAAACGCGGAGTGTACTGCACTATGTTTAAACGAATCTGGTATGAATCGAATGAACATGAGAGATGACATGATTACTGAGAGTAGAATTAAAAAAACAAAATTGTTTTTCGAACATCGCCAGTATTTCATGCAATGGATGGTTGCAGAAATTGAGGCGGCAAAAAAGAAGGCAGAAAAACAAGGTTATCACTTTAGTGTTCGTTTAAATAACACTTCAGACATTTCACCCGAATCTTTTCATATGGAGATAGATGGTAAAAGAAAAAACATTTTGCAATTGTTTCCTAATGTTATGTTTTACGACTACAGCAAAGTGGGTAAACGAATGGAGTTAGTTAAGAAGTATAAGAACTACGACTTAACATTTTCATTTAGTGGTACAAACTTTTCAGATTGTATTAGTATGTTGAACAATGGTATACGAGTTGCCGTTGTTTTCAAAAAAGAAATACCCAAAAAGTTTTGGGGTAGAAAAGTTATCGATGGTGACTTATATGATATGAGATATCGAGATGAGAACGACATTATTGTGGGATTAAAATATAAAGTCACACGAAAACGACCTCAAAAAGATAGTAAGTTTATAGTAGACCCCTCACAATGAGGGGTTTTTTATTGCTTGAAGATGTTGCGCGCATGATGCTGGTCATCGGAATTTTGTTTGGCATTCTGTAATCCTAATAAAATCAACACTTTAAGTTGTGCCAACCAAAATCACCTGGCTTCAGACTGGTTGCAACAGCCAGTTTTACTGGTCATTTTGCTGGTGACCCTGGTTAATCCAAAAACTTGGTTGGCAAGAAAACAATAAAAAAGATAAAAAATTATTTGGAATATAATAATAACAGTATTATATTTGTATCATAAAACAACATAACAATGGGACAATATTATAAACCAATCATTTTAGGTAACACCCCAAAAGAGGGTGAACACGAAACAGTTAAAGCGTGGATGTATTCACACGAGTACGACAACGGACTCAAACTGATGGAGCATTCCTATCAAGGGAACAACTTCGTTTCAACTTTTGAAAAACAATTAACCCGTAGAGGTGAACATTACAAAAGTCGTGTAGTGTGGGCGGGTGATTACGCAGGAGAAGAACCAGGTGTAAAAGTCATTTCGGAAGGGAAGGAGTACGATGCAAATTTGTATTCACTTTGTAATGATGAAAACCAAATCAAACCCAAAGTGTCATCAACGGATGAATACCCCTACATTGTAAACCACACCAAAAAAATGTTCGTGGATAAAAACAAAGTTCCCGAAATTCAAGGATGGGATGGTGTAAAAATTCACCCTTTACCACTATTAACTAGTGAAGGTAACGGAATGGGTGGGGGAGATTTTAGAGGTGATGATGAAAATGAGATTGTTGGTTCGTGGGCAAGAGATGTTATCTCGGTAGAAAAAGATAGTCCACTCGTAACCAATGGGATGATGAATTACACCGAATTGATTTTTGATTTGAAAGAATAAAAAGGTCCCCCGTCACAGGGGGATTTTTGTTTGGCAAAAAAACATTTGGAATATAAAAGAATTAGTATTATATTTGTATTATAAACCAATCAAGATGAGTAAAAGTATTAAAGTAAGGTTCAATCTCGGTAGAGGTAAGAACTACATGAAGTGGAAAGTACAACACCCTGATGGTAGTGTATTGTATTACAGTCCAACAGATAATCAGTTGGTCATGACAGGTTGCACATTTAAGAACCACAGGAAAACAGCACAGAAGATTTTCGATGGTGGTAATAAAACAGTATGTGCGTGGATACTTTGTAAGGACATCAAGATTTACACAGGTCAACCATACAAGGATGAAAGTCGTAGGGTTCGATACAATCCACGAGTTCAACCCAACTGGTTATTCGATGGTCACATCATGGACAATGATGGAGTACCACAATTGCACACCATCGATTACGGAGTGTACATCACGACAGGTGAAGGTGAAATTTAGTTTGGCCTAAAATAAAACAACATGGACTTAATTAAAGCACAACGGTTAGCAGAGAAGTTAATTCACAAACACAAGTTAGATGTTAAGGGGTGGACATTTGCGTATGACAATGCAAAAAGTAGGTTTGGGTGTTGTAAATACAGACCTAAACAAATTACACTATCCAAAGTATTGACATTACTTAATGATGAAAGTCATGTAAAGAATACTATTCTACATGAGATTGCACACGCACTTTGTCCTGGTCAAAAACATAACCATGTATGGAGGTCGAAAGCGATTGAAATAGGTTGTGATGGACATCGTTGTTATAGTAGTAAAGTAGTTGAAACACCCGAAGCAAAATATATTGCAACATGTGTTGGTTGTGGTAAGGTATCCAAAGCCCATCGTTTAAGAAGTAGGTCTTATTCATGTAGCAATTGTTCGGGTGGTAGTTACAACCCAAAGTACAAATTGGAGTTCAGACCAAACCCCATATTCACAGGGGGGATTTAGTTTGGCGACAAAGTTGAAAAAAAATTTGGTATAAAAGAAAAATTGTTATATCTTTGTAATACAATTAAATTAAAAAAGTATGGGATACACAACCGATTTCGAAGGTGGATTTGAATTCAGTCGTCCACTTACTAGTGATGAAAAGAATTACATCACCAAGTTCAACAACACTCGTAGAATGAAACGAAATGTTGAGAAACTCTATGAGTTATTTAAGGGTGAACACGGAAACCCTTTTCTACCAAAAGAAGAAACCTACGGAAACGATGGTGAATACTTTGTTGGTGGTAATGGGTTCGCAGGTCAAGACAAGGATGATAGTATTGTCGATTACAATACACCTCCAGGTCAACTAGATTTTCTAACAACTAACTACAACGAAAGGTGGACACAAAATGATTTGAGAACACGAGAGGGTAAATGTCAACCTGGTTTATGGTGTCAGTGGACTACGGATGAAAATGGAACTCATCTAATATGGGATGGTGGTGAGAAGTTTTACAACTACGTTGAGTGGTTGAAATATATCATCAATCATTTCTTTGAGAAGTGGGGTGTGAAATTAAATGGTGAGGTTTATTGGAAAGGCGAGGATGGTGAGGACATGGGTAAGATTGTTGTAAAGGACAACTGGGTCACAGTAAAATACGCGAGGATTACTTATGATTGATTGGTTTAAGGAGAGAACCCCACAGAAATGTGGGGTTTTTTATTAAAAACCTCGTACACATATATTATGGGATGGACATTGATTTAGGTTGGCAACAAAGTTGAAAATAAATTTGGTATAAAAGAAAAATTGTTATATCTTTGTATTACTAAAACATTTTATTATGTACAAGAAAAAAATTCAAGACCTACAAGAGGAAATAATCAAAAAAATTAAAAACAAATGTTCGACCATTATTGGTGAGAACCAACAAATCACATTTAGAAATGTGTTTGGAGTTTGGGTTACCGAAGGTATGTACGAAGATGATGGTAGAGTTCAATACGCGGCGTATGGAATATTACCTGATGGTACTGTGATGTCGGAAAGTTTTGGTGATAGTATAGAACTCTCGTTAGTTGAATTGGACATATATGAACTCGCACACATCATAGACATCCTTGAGTCGGATGACTTTACCGTCGAGGACATTTAGTTTGGCAACAAAGTTGAAAATAAATTTGGTATAAAAGAAAAATTGTTATATCTTTGTATTATGAAAAAAGAAAAAGTAATCCACTCGGTATCATCTCACTTGAGAGATAAGTCATATGAGATGAGAATTATTCAAAATGAGAATAATGTCAAATTGAAAATGACCTACGAAGCGTACAACGCACAAGAAAGGTTTACAGGTGAACAATTCATCAATGGTAAATGGGAACACACATTTGGAATGTTGGATTTGGGTGTTCTACCTGATAAGTCAATCTACGTGTGTAGTGAAGGAAAAAGAGAAGATAAGGCCGAAAAGTTATTTGGTCTTGGTACAAAATTGTTTAACATCTTAAATCAATAATACAATGGGATTAGACATGTATCTCAAGAAGAAAACCTATGTGAAAAATTGGTCACATATGGAACCCGAACAACTTCACAAGGTGACAGTTAAGAAGGGTGGGAAAGTAGTTAAGGAAATTCAACCCGACAGAATTTCATCCATCGAGGAACAGGTGGCGTATTGGAGAAAGGACAACCACATCCACGCATGGTTTGTAAACAATGTACAGGACGGTGAGGACGATTGTGGTGAGTATTATGTAGACCGCGAAAAACTCAAAGAGTTGGTGGATACCTGTGGGAAAGTTAGAGCAACCCTGAAAAATTCTCCGACGAAGAAGGTTCAGGTGAAAGTTGGTTGGCAAGGTGGTAAGGAATTGTATGAGGACATCGATGTCTACACCGACACCGAACTTGCGGAAGAACTACTACCAACCCAAGCAGGTTTCTTTTTCGGGGGAACTGAATATGATGAGTGGTATCTAAAAGGTTTAGAAGATACCATCAAACAAATCACTCCCTTATTAGAGGAAAAGGAAGGAGATTTCTACTACCAATCATCCTGGTAAAAAAATAAAAAGAGGATATCGTTTGGTAAAATGGTATCCTCTTTATACCTTTGTATTAATGAACAGCTTAAAATAGATAGATTATGCCGAACTGGTGTCAAAACTCAATAACAATAACAGGTACTGAAGAGCAGATTGGTTTGCTCACTCGTATCCTTAATGATGTTCCAAAGTCCGAACCTGAAAAGTGTATCGTGTTTGAGTCCTTAATCGGTCGTGAACCTGAAATTAGTAAAGAAGAATACGAACAAGGTGGATGGTATAATGCAAACACCAGTTGGTATGGTACCAAATGGGATGTGTCATACGCCGACTGCAACTTCACTTTTGAGAAGGATGTTATCTATATGTCACCTGATACGGCGTGGTCACCACCAATAAACTTTGGTGTTGTATTACACAAGATGTATGGTGTGGATGTGGAGTTGTTCTACTCGGAGGGTGGAAGTGATTTCTGTGGCAAAACAACCATTAATCAAAACGGAGTGGTTGAGGATGATTATGGTTATCTCGAAGGTAACTATCGTTTTGACGAAGAATACTTTTGGGAATCCCTTTTCCAAAATGAGATGGAATATGCAATCGATAACGAAACTAGTGTTGATGACTTCGTTGCACAATTCCCTTATGTGGATACGGAAGACGCAAAAGAAATCCGTAGAATATACGAAGAAGAACTAAAGGAAAAAGTAAAATAAATTCATATGGAAGATTTGAAAATATTATCGACAGCAGAACCTCAAGAAGAATTAACCTACCAAGAATGGGTAGACGCATTGAGAACTCAAGAGAATGTCATTGTTTCATCCAAATACCACGCAAGAACCATCGAGCAACGGATTAAAGTTGATGAAGCAATTCAAATGAAAAGAGAAATGGAAAACTCTGAAGTAAAATTTTCCGACGGGACAGCCGAACCCCGAATTTTGTTTGGCATGTTAAAATCTGTATTAAACTTCTTTTAAAGATTATGGGACGAGTAAATAAAACAATCGAGGGTGTCTTCATTGACATCGTAGGGTCAAAGAGTGAACTGAGTTCATATGACCAATTCATCAACCACGGTGATGGTAAGAAATATTCTAAGGAGCTTAAAGAGCTCACTGGTTTATATAAGAACTTAATCACTGAGAGTAAATTAACATTCGAAAAACTAGCATCACTCGAGGAGATTATAATCCAAATGAGAATTCGTGAGGACCTCAGTGATATCAAGTTGACTCAAGTTCGTGAGTACATCTACGCAAGGACTCCTTTCTACCGTAAGGATAAGAAGTCAAAAGATGTCCGTGTTATTGTCGACAAGATTGAGTTTCACCCTGAGGAGGATTTGGAGATTTTGTCTGGCGACAAGGAGTTCATGACCAAAGCCAAGATGAAGTTAGCTCAGGCTATGGACCTCGAGATTGAGGAAAACATCCGAGTATTCAAATCAACATTTAAAAAGTAGAGGTATGAAAACAGAAACAATTTCAACAGGTATTGGACTCTCAATTTACAAAGGTGATTGGGATGGAGCACAGTGGACACTTACTGGTTTCCCTAAAAAAGAAGCAATTGGTCACGACTACGACTCTGCCTATGACTTCGAGGACTGTGTCAAGAGAAACATCAATTGTAGTGGAATCGATTTTGACAGTGAGTATTGTCAGTTCTACGCATACGCAAAGACCAAAGCTCGTTTGGTGAGTTTTGCAAACCAAATCAAGAAACACTTTGAGAAAGCAAAGCAACTGAAGGAGGAGATGTACTGAATTTAGATTGGCAAAAATATTCTAGAAAAATTTGGAATATTCTAGTAAATGTATTAATTTTGAATATAGAACATTAAAAATCAATAGGTGTATGACAAACAAAATCAAATTAGGAACTGAGGTCGTAGTATCCGACCCTTGTTACACAATCCCAACCTGGTGTCAGGGAATTGTTAGTGGTGTTAAACCCGGTATGTATGACACCTATGTTAAGCGTCACGACTGTGGTGATTGGGGTATCCGAAGTTCAATGATACTTGTCATACACGAGGACCATAAAGACGACAAACTGGTTTGGAAAGATTATCCTGCAACCATCGGTGTCGACTCAGGTCAGTGTGGAATCTTCTCCAAAGAATCTTACCGTGACGACTCTATTACAGAACGAATCGGTTTGGGAGATGGTGACATTTCATTCTTTGGTGTAACACCTTGGAAAGAAATGACCGAGGCCCGTGAGGAAGAACAAGGTGAAAAATGGTACATCAGTATGTGTTCTCGTACCTTGGGTGATAGTCGATACGGTGTGTATGACGAGGGAGTAGTTTCTTCATCTGGTTTTGGTGATGGTTCTTACACATTATATGTTGCAAAGAAAAGAGGAAAGATTATTGCAATGTGTGTTGACTTCGCGGTGGAGGAAGACGAAGTAATTGATTTTGAATTTTTTCGTGATATCCATATTGAGAAGTAATAAATTTTATTTAGATTTGGAGTTATGAAAAAAATATTATTTATATCAGCACTTGGATTAGTTGGTTGTGGAACCAATCGAACATATATCCAACACGGGGACAAGGCATTAGTAAGTGGACACAAAGTTTACTTTATCGATTGCAACATAACCCGAGAAGTAATTAAACCCCAATGGGATAAAGGTTCATATGGTGATACCATGAAGGTATACTTAGTGGATACACTGACATTTATGAATATGTGTAGAAAAGCATCACCATGTGGATGTTCACCAGCAGGAACAACCGCAAATAAAACTGTAACAAAAACTTAGTATTATGTTCAATACACAGAAACCTCAAGAACCGATTCACATATTCACCCCATCTCAGTGGTTGAATATTGGTTGGCTGGCCATGGTACCAGCAACTTACTTCGTACACCCATATGCATGTGCATTGGCGGTAGTCATCTATATCTACAAATATTTCGAAGTAGATTGTTGGAGGTATGAATTCTATGATGACTGTGTAATTGAACGAAAAGGGGTCTTCAGTGTGACTCGAGAATCTGTGAACTATTTCAGGATTAAATCTGTAATGGTCGACGAACCATTTTGGATGAGATTACTTGGACTGTCTGTTGTTCGAGTTATTACTTCAGAGCAATTTAAACAGCAACTAATATTTCAAGCCGTACCACACGGTGAAGGTATTCAAGCGTTTTTACAGCACAACGCAAGAGTGGAGAGACAAAATATGGGAATTAGGGATTTTGATGTATTCAATACTCACCTGTAGCAATATTTAAAGTCATGATAGTAGTAGAACCACGGATTCAGGAACAGTTCATGAGGATAGCAATGGCTAGACTTAATAAGAAATATTGTTTTAAACCTCAAAGGTTAGCAATGGCGGCCAAGATGTTTTCACAATATTTGCAACGTTTGGAAGAAAGGGGGAAGAGTAAATGAAACTCTTCATCAGGGACAAGGTATACTTCACGGACCCTACCACAGGTGAAATAATAGAAGACACCATTACCGACGTTAATGACAACGTAGTGATGGGAAAGAAATTCAACTTGACTGATTTATATTGGAAGGGTGAGTTAAACGTATATAGGTTAGAGTGTCACATATGTGGATTCAGTATACCAGCACCTCTATCGCAATTTCAGGTAGATGGAATAAAAGGTAAGCAGCAATTATTACCATCCACATGTGGTGTATGTTTAGAAGAGTCACGGTACCCTGATAACCCTGAGGAGGGAATCATACTGTGGATTTAGTTTGGCATTAGTTCTTTGAAAGATTTTTTTATAGGATTTGGTTTTTAGGATTTTCTTGTGTATATTTTATATATCAAAATCAATATATTATGGCAACAAAGAAGTCCACAACTAAAAAACCCGCCAGCAAACCAGCGGCGAAACCAGCTCCAGCCCCCAAAAAGGGTGGGAAGAAAGCAGTAGCAGCTCCGGCTATGAAAACAACCGTAAGTACTTACGTACCTGTTTCACACCACATCTACTATGATGGTTTCTCTTACCGTGTACGTGCTAGCGTTAACGGAACCCGTTACTCTCAGAACTTCTCCTCCAAGAAGAAAGCTTTCGAGTTCCGTAAGAGTATCTTGAGTAATATGTAATAGACGACTCAAGTCTCTTAACCAAATCCTGTGATTAACGTCACGGGATTTTTTTTTTAATGAGAATCCTGACGACGGGACCTGAGATGGTCAATTTAGTTTGGCGGAAAGGTTGTTTAGACAATTGATGTTGTAACAATAAATCCACCGATTTAGTTTGGCGGAATCAGAATCCTCAGAATCGTCCGACGGTACCGATTTTGTTTGGCACAAACTAACTAACACTTGTTAGTTCAGGGACCTGAGGAGGTCGATTTAGTTTGGCGGGGGAATGGTATTTATATGTAAAGTAAATGAGATGATTAAACTAACAGAAACTTTAGAAGGTGATGATGTCCAAAAGTTTCACGACGCTTTACCACAAATAGGTGACTCACTTAAAGGACTGACCGATGGGACCATTACAATAAAATATGTTGTAGCTGAAGACCCAACCCAAGGAACAATAGATGGTGTCCCTTTTATAAGTGAATGTCTATTGAAACTATTTGTTGATGTTAACAGGGTTTATCCTGAGATGATTAATGACATCTACATTTTGGTTGGCAGAAAAATTCAAGAGATTGGGTTCGGTGAATTTCCGTTCAAGTTAAGTATAAGGTCACTTCACCTTATTAACGGACCTTTAATTATTGATTTATTAGAAGAATCGTTTGACAGAAATTATACCAATCACCTCAGGTATGATAATCCAACAATACAGTACATTTTGTCTGGCCAATATTCCCTTGTATTACCTCAAGATGTATTACCTAAGTTTTTTGACCAAATGGATGAGTGGATAAAAATTTTAATAAAGAGAGCGACGGTGTATTACACCGTATATAAAAAAGGAAAGATAGATGACCATGAGTATGAACTCGTAGACAACCCAGTTATTAGAGTTGTGGTACGCGGGAAAAAAGATATAAAAAATGAAAAAGATTTAATTCCGTTCATTGATTCAAAATTTAAAACCATAGATGGTATCGAAAAAGGTAGTCCCGATTTCCCCTATAACTTACAAGATAATATTATTGATAAGTTAGAAAAAAAGTTCAGGGAGAAACACAACGTAAGAATTTTTATTGACGACACGAGACGTGTATGACATATATACGTATATACATTAACCCCCTTGTATGACACTTGGGGGTTTTTTATTTACATCTGTTTTTCTGAAAATATAAAAATATAACTCTTATTTCGAACAAGGGTCAATCCCCTACTATGTCCCACAATTTCCCACTTTAATCCACTTTTATGGATTGTAATACGACCAGCGGGATTTCTTGTCATACATTCGTATATATCTGAGAAAAATTCCTTACGACAAAAAATGTCTGGATTACAGGGTTAAAATCAAGGGTTTTTTAACTCTTTCTGTATTACATTAGGGGTATCGTGGGTCAAAATCCTATCACTACTGTACATCCAAACAGAGGGTAAACCACTATAATGACATACCTGTTTTTCTCTCTCTTCAACCAGTTTCTTCTTAACCGATTCGTCAAAATAAACCCCATCAGATTCCATATCCGAGAGTGGTCTGTACAGTATAAATTTTTTCATATAGATGTAACAACTATGGTTTCAAATTGTTTAAACCGATGTGGGTCTACCGCAGTAAACCATACTTTCTACCTTCTGTTTTTTTAACCACCAAAGGTGGTTCATTAACTTTTTAATATACTTCATTTGTTATCCCTTATTATTCTTGTGATGATGTTTATGAAACCATTTAGGTTAGACATATTATTAATAACCAAATCCAATTCCCATACATGAACATTCCAGTGTTCATCTTTAACCATGTCACTATCATCTGAAGTTAGATTAACATTATCTATATCCAAATTATAATAGTACCATGGTTCTGTTTGTCCTTCAAGATTCCCTTCAACCTTTTCAAAACCCAAATCAATTAAATTCTGTTCTGTAATCATAACGTAATATGTTTTTTTATTATATCCATTATTTCTCTTGTGAGACTACCAGCGGTTTTTGTTCCATCAATATTCCAACGAATAATCAATTCTTCTATAGAACCATATAGAATGTTCTCTGTGTTCTTAATCCTCGCGTGTGGAACATCTTCCCCGTTTACACATTCTTCACCTTCCTTTTCCACAAATACAGGAATGATATCAAAATCAACCATAGTATATTCCTTTAGTATATGACCATGATTCTTTACATCACCAGGGTGTAATGGGATTATTCCAATTTGGGTTGAATCGGTGGATGAGTTTATTTCATCATACCATCTTACCATCCAATTATTATTTTCTTTATACAGTATTCCTTTCATTTCTTTACATGTATATCTTTAAATGAATCTATACTAACAAATTCTTCATTAAGGTAATTTATTACATCCCTCATTGTTTGTGCTTCATTTTCTGAACCTCTTATACTTAGAGATAGTGCTCCTGATAGTATACTGGTAATTTGATTTAAAGTTATTTGAGGTTGGTCTGTAGGAGTTGAGAGATTATATATACATCTTCCATCTTTTATGGTTGTATCTATTATTACTCTATATGTAATTTCGTTATTCATATTATTAGTTGGAACCCCAGTTATTGTTTTTTAGTTATTTTCATTAATTTCCCCCAGCGATTCGTTAATCACTAAAAGTGTACCCAAAAACAAACGAATATAATCGTACATGTTTTCTATGTTACCTTCCACGTATTCATATGTATCCAATATCCTTTTAGCAAAATTAACATAGTCTTCCCTGTTTCCGTTTCTTTTAAAAGTCTCACCTTCCTCAATTACACGGGTTCCGTTATTATGACATATTTCCACGTGGGTATCAAATCGAAAATCAGGGGACTCTTCAAAGAATCTTAATATAATAGTCATATCACCACGGCGAAGAATTTCACGGTGATTTTTATAGGTTATTCCCCTTAACAATGTAAAGTTAATTGTATCCATTAATGATGATGCAATAATTCTTGGTAAACCTTTCCGTTTAATATATCTTTCTTCAACGCTTTATTCTCAGAATCACATATGATGAATCCCATATCCGTTCTGAATATTCTTAAGTACTTTAGATACCAACCATCGCGATAGGTTTCCAATGAGAAATACCTCCATTCACCCTCACCACCAGATTCTTCGTAGTATCTTTCCAGTAATGTGGTTAGTTCATCCTTGGTCCAAAAGAAATGTGGGTATTTGTTTATGGTAGAAATATCAGGATGTCCTTCATCATTCCAATGATATCCCACATGGAAATCCCTTGTATCCACATTAAACTTATTGTTCTTTGGACAATCCCAATCAATGTCTTTGAAGAATACCCATTTATCTTGTGGTTCCATATTATTTATTTTTTCCATTAAAATGAACCTCGGGCACCGGAACCGGGAATTTTTTCCACTATAACGACGTTTTTTGAAAATATTTTCCACTATCGGTGGTCTTCTATTTGTTTGATGATTGAAAAGTTTATGGGGAAATAGTTCTCATCACCATCCTCGGTCTGTAAAAAATAATGGTTTCTACCTACCTCGAATTTAACCACATCGTATATTGTGTACTCAGCCCAATACTGTGTGGTTGCCGATTGTAATAAAACTTTTATGTTATAGTGTTTAAGCATATTATGATTCGTTTGTATTTTTTTCCCTTACTTCTATGTACCTGTGTAAAATGATAAGACCGAGTAAACTGATAACGAAAGAAATGGTTGGAATATTTGAAATGATAAGTAAACCAAGACATATCCCATAAAGAAAATCATTCCATCTTCTACGCAATAGGGATACTAAGATATAGAATCCGTACATTATTGATATTAAGATGGTGATGATAGCCATGTCCTTTTGTTTTTAACAAAAATAACCAATTAATTTGAATATTCCAAAAAATCTTAATTATTTTCTCGTAAGGTATTGTTTAATTGTTCTAAAGAGTTGTTCAATTGAATCAAACTGTAATTGTAATTCTCCATGACTCTGGCTAAACTTTCTATGGTCATTCTTAAACTTACCAACGGGTCGGCATATCCCCTTAATAATTTAAAATCCTCCATCTTCGTTCTCCATATGTTTGAGATAGTCCTCGATAAAATTATCTACAATTCCCGACGACCTTTTGGTTTCAGGTACTGGTTGGTTGTTCAATCTTGATTCGTAGTAACGAATGATTTCTGATACACTTACACCAGACCTTACACAACCATCCAACAGATTTGTGAATCGGTTTTTGGTGTCATTTAATGCTTGTTCTTTTTGTGTCATGTTCTATTACTTTTGGTTCCTGTATTCCTTTTTCTTTTAAATGTTGGATTGCCATTTCCACCGTTTCGTGTTTTCTGTAAGGAGGATTTGGTAATAACCCACAACCTTCCTTATATACAAAAACATTTTTCTGACAACCGAATGTAATAATCTTTTCCATATTGATTTTTATCCATTGGTTACACCACACTTGTGTTTGTGTTCAACATACCACATTATTCTAAAAGTACCCAAAACAAAAAAGTATGTATCAAATTCATTTATCTCATCGGTTGATTTACAAATCCCCGTGTGATATGCCGGTATTTTGGTCTCGATACTTTTAGCCGACTTAGGAAAAGTATTAAACGCAATACTATATCTCTTTGTTAGTTTGAATGATTTATACATATTATTCTAATTTACTGTTAAACAATTCTATGGCCTTCTCTTTATCTTTTTCTTGAAAGATGTTATCAATAATAAACTTGGCTTCTTCCATTGTGCACTTATCTTCAATGACATCAATGTATGTTTCTACATCAACACCCAATTCCCCCGCCATAAGTTCATCCATCAAATCATGAAACATATTACTCTGATTTAGTTTCTATACCGTTTTTCCAATCTTTCCAATTATCAAAATCTTTCAGTTTTTCATAATGGTCATCTTCCATTTTTCTTGCTTCGTTTAGTATATCGTCATAAATTCCACTATACCTCGTATCCAATTGAAGTTTGGTGATTAACCAATTTACCGGTGTTAGTTTTTCGTTACTCATTTGTATTTTTTAATCTTTTTATTATATCGGTCATTCTTGTAAACATTTCCATACCCACAGGGATGGATAAGAGGGAAACCAAAAATTGATTTATATAAGAATACATTGCAATGGCTTCACCTTGTGTTAGTTTCACATTTTCGTGAGTGAAAATGATTAATGATAAAACCAAGAAGATGGTCTTTACCATATTGAGTGAAGTCCAATTCTTTCCTTGTAGGGTGGATGCTGAAATCCAAATCCTTCTTCTCCTTTTAAAGAATGAATCAATCAAACCTCTATCGTTTGTGTTGAGCACATCCATTTTCTTTTCGTGTTGGTTGTGACTAATTTTTGTGGACTGAGCAATCTTACCGTAGAACTTCCATACAATAAAACAAATGAACGGAGCACATAACAATACAATAAAACCAGTAACCACGTGGGACATGAATATAAAAAACAATGTTCCAATTATGGAAAGTATTGACATTATATAATAGTGTATGTGGTGTTCCAAGAAATCCACAATACTATGTGCTAAATCCGTTCTACCCAACCTCGTTGAGACATCCGAATCCTCTGAACTATCCAAATAGTTAAACACAATATCATTGTAGATAGATGTGTAAATCTTGGTGTCAAATACCATACGTTTATAAATGAAAAAATTGGAGAGAGATTCTATTAAAAGAAAAACCCCAATCCAATAATACTCCTTATTCAATAAACCATCTATTGATTTACCCAACACATAGGGTTCAACCAAGAAAATGATTTGTGCAATAAAGATGTAGAAGTATATTAATAATAATGACCTCTTATATTTTTCAATAATTTTATAAACGTACCGCAAAGTGAAATGAGATTTATTTTATTCTTTATCAAAATAAGTTGTGAATAGTGATAACAACGCAATACAAACGCATAAACCGATTACGATTATTCCAACTACTTGTGCTACTGGATGTAAATTTTCCATAATATTAACAATTAACTCTTACTTTGTAGGTTTTTTCGACATCGTTAGTCATATTACCCATAATCAAAATATACATTTTTTCATTTGGAATACCAAATAACGATTTAATATCACTATCGGTTGGATAAACTTCCAATTCATCCACACCAATAAACTTGACATTATCGATGAGTTCTCTCATCTCATATAATGACAAATGAACACCGTGAACAACAATGAAGTGTTTATTGGGATAAGTGTACTCACCATTTTCTTCTTCACCACATTCTACCTTACCTTCCCCATCACAGTCATCACATTCGGTTTCGTGTCCACAACAATTACACTCAACAGTCCCGTGTCCATCACATTGATAACATTCCTTATATTTTTTGTCAAACTCAGGAATCATCTTGATGTCTTCATAAACTTTTTCAAGGTCAGATACTTTAATTCTCCCGAATGGTTTTGAATCACCTTCATAAAATTTACGAAACTCAAACATGACAGGTTGGGCGTTGACACCATTACCTTTGCTGTGGTCATGTATGTTTTCATTATTAATGTAGTCGACATCATGAAACCACAACGCTTTGTATGAGTTGGTTGAAACTACCCACCCATTTTCATAACAAACAGGTTTCATGATTGGGTCTCTCCAATCATCTTTTGACGACCAAGATTCTACGAACCTTACGTAATTTGGATTTTCTTTTATCATATTAATCTAATGAATTTGGTAAATAAAGTAGTGTGGGGTTTTTCTTTTGAATATCTAATTCAGGGTATCTCTCCTTAAACTTCATCACATCAAATTTTTTGGTAATTAAGTGGTGTCCGTTCTTTGTTGGGATTACAGCCTCAACCTTTGGTCCCACCTTGTAACCAATTGGAACACCGGCTTCATCAAATTCAACTTCAGTAAATGGTTTACATTCATATTCAATAAATGCAACCATCATTGGACTCATCTCTTTTACATCATCAACATCCACTATCCAACGTTTCTCCTGTGTCTTTAACTGACCAACAACGCTATCAAATAATCCTTTCTGATTATGTTGTCCATTCTGAATACGTTGAGCGAGGTCAACCATCATATTCAATGAAACATCAAAGTGATTTTGTTTTTGAACGTGGATGTATGCCCTCGCCTTAAACATCTCACACAGTTGTTTAATCTCATCGTACCTACGTTCAAGATGTTCGATACTTTCAATACAGTAAGTCTTAATTGTTCTCACCGATTGGTGATTATCTCTCTCCCCTTCGGGTTGGTCTTTCTTTCGTTTGAAAATGTAGAGCATATAGAAGTCACCCTCGTTTTCGAAGTTGAGTAATGACTTAACTAATTCTATATTATCTATCATTACAGAGACTGTACTTTTTTCATAATCTCTGTAACTTGTTCAGGTTCTAAATAACCAAGGACATCGCTGGTTATTGGTGTTTCGTAGGTGAGGTCACCATTTTTATCTAAGACCGCAAGTTCATACAAACCATCCTTACCACCGTAGGAGTATGTGTGAGAAACGACAGATACCCCGTATCCATTATCAAATTGTGTACGTACCTTTTTACCAACCATAAATGGGGATTCATCGATTTGTTCGAATTCTAAATCGTTAAATGTTTTCATATAATTAAATTAGTTTTATTCTGCAAGAATTGCTTCGTCAAACATACTACCATCCTCTCTTTGTTTTGTAACAATTTGAGCGTTTACTCTTACACCTGAAGAGTAAAATTCCGACATCCATTTAGATTTTGGAATTGATTCCTCATTAACAGGTATTTCTGTATATTCATCGTCGAACATTAAGATGTATCTAAAGAACCATCGGTCTTTAAATTTGTAAATTGTACCAGTGCACATAGTTTCTTTCTCTAAGTTGTTTGATTTGTATATTCTCATAGTTTGGTTTTCCTTCACCTATTAAGTATTATCAAAGTCACAATAATTACGATAATACCAATTAATGACCAAAAAGCCATTTTTTCACTAAATTCAATTTGTTCCTTCCTCTTTCCTTGGTTGTCCATTGTATGTAGTTTTAGGTGTTTCAATCTCCCAATACCCCACGATGAAGTATTGATTACGACCAACAGGAGAAACTTCATACTTTTTTCCACGAGCAATGGATGCATTAGTCACAACACAGTCCATTTGTTTGTATAAAACCCGTTGACCTATATAAAATGTGTTCATAGATACATAAAGATTAAAAATCCAAATCCTATACCTGCTAAGAAGTACACCAAGTTGTTCAACCAAAAGGGATATCTTTCCATAATCACATTTTTCTTCAAATATAAAAATTTTTTTGTGAAATCCAAAAAAATCACAAAAAAAAACACCCTAATTTATCCAACTTTCAGGTGTTATGGTTGTCCCCGTTGCCGGGTTAGGAATAGACTTACAGGGGCACGTTGTTCTTTATCACCCTTTTGGTATTCCCCGCGGATAGTCAGTCCGAATAAGACGTTGTCTTATTATCAGTCCTCTACGGTTATCACACCGTTTCTCATCATGTGAGGCACACTATCCGATGATTAATCGGAACGTTTCTTTAGATATTCTTTTCTTGTTCTATATTCCCCTACTTTGTAACCAGCGAGAAACCAAAGAGAGAATCCTATGTATACTAAAATAACTGTCATAATTAATTTTGATACAAATATAATGTATATTTTTTAATATGCAAAAATATTTTAATTTTTTTTGAAGTGTCTTTTACTACCTTCACAAATATTGTCTTTGGAAACGTCCCATATGTTTTTTTGAACCATATGACAAGCGTGTGATTTACCCATTCGTTTAGAAAAATGGATGATGGTGTCATTATTATTATTTCTGACAACCCATGGACATTCCTTACAAGGTGAACTAGTTTTCTTCAAATTTAAAAATGTCTACCTGAGAGGATTTACCCCAGTTGTCCAAAAAATCAGAGGGTTCCATGGATTCACCCTTAAAAAATATTCTATCGATGTAATCCCAGTCCCCATCAGGAAAGTCGACAGAACCGTGACAGTAGGTAAAATCTTCAATGGTTGGAACCGTTTCAGATTCAATTTCATATTCCCAAATACCACCTTTGTTTTCGTCAACACTCACATAGATATTTTCACCCTTTTCCATTGGGAATGCTCGGTGTGAAATATAATCATCCCAATCCTCATTCACTGAAGAGATTGTTTGAATATCTTCAATACCAAAAGATAGTACGTTGTTACCATTTTCATCTTCAAGTTCAAAGGTCATTGTTTGGTTATCCAATGCTTTGTTTACGTGAAAGATGTCACCATCGTAAATGTCAATATCTAAACTTTCCAAGTCAAATCTAGTTTCCCAAAGTTCATCGTACTCTTTTTCTTCTTTTAAGAGTTCAATTTGTTCAACCTGTTCGTCAGTGAGTTTTTTACCGATAAACTCGGCGCTCCATCCATAAGTTTTTAGCGTATACTTCATGTTTATCTTATTAATTTTACTGTTGGTATTAAAAAATCATCATAATGTTTATGAGATAAAATATCCCATGAACTTGGATGTCTTTCCTTGAATATTTCTTGTCTTTCCAAAAGTGACAGTGGTAAGGTACAATCCTCACCGAACATATACCAAAGTTCATAATCATTGATTATCCTTTGTGCAAATTCAGTAAGACTCTTGATTTTTACTTCTCTCAGGTATTCCCTATTTATACCTAAGTTATCATACCACTTGATATATTCTTGGTATGCTTCTTTGACTTTTTTGTGTACCACCATACAAAGATAATATTAAAATTGTTGTGTTCTACCGATAAATCTTTTCGCCATCTCAACCCTAACTTCACCATTCTCCCTGTCAAATATTGGAGGTTCTACAAATTCACCCGACCTACTTTTTAAACGGTAGTATAGATTAGTTTCTTCATATTCATAGAACTGATTTTTGTTTAGGTATTTTTTTAAATCTAATATCTCCTTATCACTACAACCTTTTGAAATCAACACCATCAACATTCTATCACAGAATGCAATAGATACTAAATTCCACTTGTAGTGTGGTTGTAAATACTCGTATACCTCAATGTTGGTGTGAAGCATAGTGATTTATTTTTTTCGGATGTTTTCATTGATTGCATACAAAAGTATGCAAATGATAAATAATAAAAGTACAATCATGAGTCAATATTAAGAAGAATATTTTAAATTTCAAAATTTTTTTTGAAATCACCAATAACCAATATCTTTTTTGAAATATTCTTCGTTTTCCCTATTCAAAAAGGACTTAATGATTAGTTTAATCATTCCCAAATACCCCATTTTCTTGAATCTACGGTCATCTTGACCAACGTAATGTTCGGATATTTTAAACTTTTTTGAATTGTATTTCCTACTTAAACCATAGTCTTCACTGTGTTGGTATTCCTCATTAAATTTACCTAATTCTCTAAATTTATCAGTTTTTGTCAAGAAAAAGGTACCAACAGCGAATGGACTGAATTTACTAATAATATTATTAACGGAATTAAAACAAACGAATACCAATTTGGACTTCCAATTTTTAGATGTTGATTTTATTTTACATGTCATCAAATCCAAATCTTCCAAAATCATTTCCTCAATACAGTCGTGAATTGTAATTGAATTGAAGAATTGGATGTCAGCATCCACAAATAAAACATATTCAGTATTAACCAAATCACTCCCTAAATTTCTTGCTTCACCAACTTTACCACCGTCAATCATTTCTATCTTAAGTCTATCAGAGTACATCATAGACATATTATTGATAATCGCCCTTGTTCGGTCTGTTGAATGGTTATCAGCAATGATTACTCTTGTACCATCAATTAAAACTTGTTTGTGTATTGAGTCGAGAGTCTTCTTAATATACTTGTCTTCATTGTAACATGGAATTACAATGGTTAGTTTGTTTTTTATTTTTGTTGGTTTATAAAGTGGCATATCTCTGAAGTTTAAAATCCCCGTTATGATGTATTATGTAAGTATTGTTTTCTATCCAATCCCCACAATTTAAATACCTCACACCCTCAATAATTTTATCTTCAGGATTGTGTATGTGACCACATATCACAGTGTCACACTCTCTTTTTTTTGCCTGTCTAACCAGTTCTACCTCAAAACTCGTAATAAATTTAACAGCCTCTTTAACACTGTCCTTTAAAAATTTAGAAAGGGACCTCTTATGTCCAAATTTTTTTAGAGTCCTATCTATAGAAATCGCAATATCGTAACCAATGGAACCTAAAATACCTAACCATTTTAACTTAACCACACCATCATAAAGGTCTCCATGGGTAATAAATACATTACCATATTTGTATTCATTACAAATTTCAATGTTACCAAAAGATAAGTCCGTATATTGTCTTAAAAATTCATCATGATTACCAGTAACATAAATTACTTGAGTACCTCTTTTGGAATGTGATAATATTTTTCTTATCACATTGGTGTCGTTTTGTTTCCATCTGAACTTCCTCTGTAACATCCAACCATCTATGATATCACCAACTAAAAACAAATAAGTTGGTTCATATTTTTTTAGGACTTCAAGCACCATTTCAGAATTACTACCCTTAGTACCAAGGTGAACATCTGAAATAAAAAGTGCATCTATTTTCATATCTATAATTATCTCAATTAAATGATTACAAATTTATTTCTATGATTTGTCCTTTATCTCTTTTAAACAAAAATCTATAAATTTTTACAAACAAATGTATAATAGACATTTTAAATGCATATGTGAATCCGCTACTGACATTTGTCAACCTATAAACGGTAATTAATAGTGAATCGTCAAAATGTCTTTTTAAAATAAAGTACCTATGATAACCATCAAAAATATAATTTTTGTTTGTTAGATAGATGTGACCCTTATTATAATCAAACCCTCTTTCTATTATATCTAATTCAATTTGTTTATGTATTGGTTTTAAATGAATTGATTTTACTCTTGTTTTAATTTCGGACATTGGTATTGTCTCTACTTTGACTTTAAAGCACCACCATTTATTACAAAAGAAATCACCGTCGTGCCTTTTTAACAATTCGGAATTATATCTTCTATCAACAACTACTTTTATTTTTTCTAAAAAAGTCATATCCACCATTTATTCCCCTAACTCAAGATTATTTTTGCGTTTAGTCATTTCGTTAAAAACCTCAATTGACAAATTCGCCCTAAAATCATCTCTAGCACACTCATGGGGACTTAATTTTAAAAGTCTGTTCGCAACCTCATCTCTCCACTCGTGAAAGAATCCTTCATTAAAAGCCATCCATCCATAAAATTCGTGAGTTTCTGCGTTGTTCATTTATTGTCGATTTAAAATTTTGAGGCAATCATATACCCCAAACAAAATGATGAGGTCACAGCAACCCAATAAAATAATGATTTAATTTTAAATGCTGTTCGATTGTGCTCTCCGTTTATGGTTGTTGCAGTTGCAAACAACCAGGTTACAATTAGAAACAATATACCAAATGTTAATAAAACTATTTTCATACGTAAAGTATAAATATTTATCTTTATAAATCAAAATTATGATACAAATATCTCAAATCATTCTTCAAAACCCTGAAGGTAAATACTTGGTGTATTTAAGAGACAACAACCCAGATATCCCCTTTCCAAATCATTGGGACCTTATAGGTGGTCACGTTGAAAAAAGAGAAACACCATTAGAAGCGTTGAAAAGAGAAATGATAGAAGAAATTGAAACTGACTCGAGCAGTTTAGTTAGATTTTCTTTTTGGAAGAAGTATGTCTGTATTGAGGGTGATGTGTCCCCAAATATTAAATATATATTTCACGGTGTGATTGACAAACCTATTGAAGAAATTCCACTAAATGAGGGTCAGTATCTTAGATTTGTAACTCAAAGTGAGTTATCTGAATTAAATTTTGCAAACATTATGGGTAAGATAATGCAAGATTTCGTGAGAGAAAGATTTGGTTAGTATTTTAAAACTGTAAAATGAGACTCAAAGTTTTTTCTTGGAATCAAATACATATGTGACCTTTTCTCTTCAGGAATCAATACGTTAGTTCCAGCATAAACCTCGTCACCACCTATCTTTACTTTGAAATTATTTTCTGAAATTAATTTTCTTAATTTATTAGTTTTAATCACCCAAATCTCTTTGATGTTCATAAAAACTATTACCCACAAATCTGATTTGGTTACCATTATTCCACTGTCCTTACCGTGCATCCTAAATTCAATACATAGGTTACCAGTATCTATACCGGGAAAATAGGCACCGTTTGGTAATGTTCTACCGGGTTGTACCCATTTGTCTTCTGTCTTGACTTCTGCAACCACATGGGTTTTAGTTGGGAAATTGAATATTAAATCGAACTCTTTTAAATTACCATTTTCTTTTTCACTCTTCCCAACACAAATAGCATTGTATTCTCTTTCAAATACATCAATGACTACTTGTTCATTAGTTTGACCGATTTTTATATCTTCATGAAAATTCAGATTCCCCATCTTCGCTGGTTAAATACATTTTCTCATAGTGTTCCCACCATAAAATCTCTTCTTGTTCAGAAGTAAGTTTATTTTCCACAGGGACAATGTCCTGCGTGTGTGATTCCTGAACCATGACTTCTATCGATTATGAGATAAGTATGTCCCTTATGTTCCCATTCAAAAACTCTGTATTCGGATTGATTACTAAGTTTAATAGTTTGGGGGTTATTCCTATCGTTTACAACTTGTTTTGTGTTTGGTTCAGAACATGATGTGACGAGTAAAACAAATAAAATAATACTACTTAATCTCATCTAATTGAATTTCAATTTCTTGTTGTCCTTCTTTTACGACTTGACTACCGTCAGCCATTCTATAATACTTAAACAAAACGTATTTATCGCCTTCGGTTGTTTTAAAATGTGTATGTTTGGTGTAAGGGTTTAGTTGAAAATCATGGTATAAATTTTTCCAAATTACTCCATCTCCTTTTACAGGTTTTACACTTCTTTCAATTGAATTAAAAGTTAGATGTCCACCCTCAGTAATGTTATTCAATGATATTTGGACACTCCACAATCTATTACCCATGTTTGTAAACAATTTGTCCTCCGATATTTGATTAGGTAGTAGAAAATCGTATTTTTCCTCATAATTGAATTCGGGTGTTATTTTTTGAATAAAAACATCTTCACCAAATGAATCTCGAATACCAATAACAGAATTGATTCTCTCATTTACTGTTTTATAAATCTCAGACTTTTTATCTAACTTATGAATCATGGGTGATTGCAAGTCCTTAGATTTTTTCTGTGAGTTTAATTTTTTGTCTGTAATCGATATCAAATCATCACATTCAATTAATGTTAATAATTCAGGGTAATGATAAATTTCAACTAAATTATTTTCAACTCTATAAGCTCTTGGGTTATCACATAGAGATTTATTGAACGGATAAAGTTCAACTTCGTAAGGTTGATTAAGGTTTTCCTGTGAATATTGTCTTTGCCAAATTAACGCGTTAGTTGGTTCAATTTCAAGTTCTCTTTTAATTAAATTGTAATCAAATCCATTATTAAGTAAAACATTAAAAATGGACTCTCTATCATATCCATTCACAATATTAGACCAAATCCATAGTTTCCATTCAGGAGTAAAAATTCTATTAATCATATTTTATTTTTTTATTTTTCTTTCGATTACATACACAGTATCACCTTTTTCATATGACCTGTACGATGTTATTTTCATTTCGGGGTTTTTTAGATACAATTTCCAATATGGAGTTGTTTGTAAAGTATTGTCACAACCAATTCCATGATATTCAACAGAATCAACAATACATGGGATTTTAGTGTCAGTATATTGTGTCTTGTACTTGCAAGACATTAATATTAGACCCAAAAAAATTACAAATGTTAGATTTTTCATATTCTAAATATAAATGATTTTTTTGATAAAACAAAATTAATCTTCACAGAAACAATTGTTTCTTGAAAGAGCGATTAACTTGATGTGTTTTAAACATTCATTGTCGGCCCTAACTACCGCACCACACAAATCGTTATTCACAACAGATTGAACGAAACTACCCCCAATGGGTCCAACCCCATCTCTTGTTCTCATTACCGATACAATGATGTTGATGATGTGTTCACTAACATCATCTTGTCCATACCTCTTTACGAAGTCTTTTGCTGCACTATATAATTTTTCTTCCATATTTTAAACATTCCATGATGCCAACATTTGTCCTATATCATCATTCCTGTCCCTACCGTCGGCTTTAAAATTATCATCATCCAGTGTAATATTTTTTGTGATTGTAATAATTCCTTTTTTTATCGCATCACATGGTTTTCTGTTACATGGACAAATTCTATATTCGAATGAGGTGTTAATACCACATCTCACACATTCATAATAATCTTTTGTGGTTGTTGTTATCATTATTAGAATTAGTTGTCAAACCAAAAGACAACTCTAAAACCATTCTCTTTAATCGTATACCTCTTTTGGTCATCATTTGTTATCCAAAATTCTTCTTTAAACCTATTGTCCATAGAGTCAACAAAATATTTTAAGTTCTCAACGATTTCTTCATTATCTGAATTATTGTACAGATAATCTTTGAGTTCTTTTAAGGTGTAGTAAGAAGCTGTATGGACCATATCACCTCTTTCATATTCCTTTCTTGTTGTCTCAGTCACATCCTCAGGTAAACCCCTTGGGTCCGCAATCGGGTCCATTGAACCTCTGACCTCCGCAAGAATTGAGAATAAATCATAATTTCTTCCCCAATAAAAAGCAACGTGGTCGTACTCCCTTTCGGAATCGTTCATTCCAAAATGTGGATTTATTTGCCAATGGTCAACATTGACCCATTTATTTTCACCATTTACTGAAGTGTATTTTTCCAAATACACATGAATATCACATCCCATGATTCAAATATAATTAATAATTTTTAAAATGTCAATTTAGTACTGAGATATCTTACCCAATTTAGTAACCTTGTTTCCCCTAAATTCTGAGTGTTCCTTTATTATGCCGTAAAAAGACACCTTTGAATTAATTGAAACGCTCTTATGTAAATTAGTTGTTAGGTATTCAGTATTAATTTCACCAAATTTAGAAAATATGTTACCATTTTTGTCAACCAAATCATAGACAGTTGTTGGCCCATAAAGACCATTCACGGTTCTAATATCGGTAACAGTTAGTTCAAAATAAATTTTCATACCAGGACTACCGACAAATTTACTCACCTTTAATTTGGATTCGTCAATGTCCCTTGATTTGTGGTTAACAAATGCATCAAAGTCGGTTACAAATCCTAAAGTGGTTTTGGCTCTTGTGTAAGCAACGTATTCTAAATTTTTTTCTTGTTCAATTTGCCATGGTAAGGTTGCAAATTTCGATGGAAATAATTCTGGGTGGATAATAAAAACCCTTTCTGATTCAAGACCTTTAGATTTATGTACGTTACTCAAGCATATTCCACTTTTTTTATCATCTGAAAAGATATCATCGATTTTCTTTACAACAATTGCGGGGTCATCTATCCCGTGGGATAACGCTTCTATTACTTGTATCTTTTCACCAAATAGAATTACTTGGTTATCCTCTAACGCTTCACTTCTTTTCATTGTGTGATTTGTCATTGTTTTTTCAATCAACTTTTCTTTGTCCTTAAGAAGACAACATATTACGTTTGTCATGTTATATTCTTCATTCTTCTTGTTGCAAGAAAGTATCATGGTTTTCAAAGACTTACCAATATCAGAACCAATTATATAAGATTTTTTACCTTCACTTAATAATTTGATACACAATGAGACAACCGGAAATGTATTTCTACACAAAACCATGTCCCCATCCATAATATCTTTATAGGAGAAGTTTTCAATTACTCTACCTGACCTATTTTTAGAATGAGCAATGATTGCTGGATTTATGTGTCGAACCAAATTTAAAATCTCAGGCGAGACTCTATATGTAAAAGACAATGGTAATTCAACCGTGTTTGGTAGTTCTTTCAATTTTTGATATGACTCATGGTCAGCACCTGCAAAACCATATATCGCTTGTTTAGGGTCACCTACAGCAATGAATCTACCACCATCAGGTTTCATTGCTTTTTGCATCAATAAACGGTGACAAGAATTCAAATCTTGACATTCGTCTATAAAAACAAAATCGTAATTATCTCCCGAATGGTTCAAAATGATTGGTAAAGAAATCATGTCGGTATAATCGAGAACCTTTAGATAAGACATACCCAATTTAGACAGATACCATGCGGCAGTGGATTCACCATCTTGATTGTTCACAGAATGAAACTCTGCAATTTTATTTATCTCACCAACACCAATTGGTTTGATATCAAAATTTACTAAATGTTGTCTCGATAAATTACACAGAGTTACAACATCGGTAACAAATTTATACCTGTCAATATTCTCACCTTGAACAGAATCATGGATGCCTTGAATGTACTTGTTTTGTTCTTCGTTGAATCCGTATTTGTCTAAACTATCGGGTTTTTCACCACTGTAAAAATTAATGATGTCCCAAAAAAGATTTCGATACTTTAAACTTTTTTCGTCAACACCACAATCATAGTTATTCCTCATGATTGTGTAACCGAAACCATGGACCGTTTTGACATCAATGTTCTTATTTTCGGGAATCCTTCTTTTTAATTCATCTCGTATACTAACATTGAATGCCAAAAACAATACTGATTTATCATCAGGTATTAAGTCCAAAGCTTTTAATAGTGTCGTCGTTTTACCACTACCAGCAACAGCAGAAACTACTGCGTTTCGAGTATCTTTTAAAATAAAATTGAAAATATCTTTTTGATATTTGCTGGGTGTAAATTTAGACATATTACTTTTCGATAAACATGTTTGTATTTGAAATTGGTACTCTTAAAACAGGAATATTTTTTTCATCTCCATCCAATTTCTTCATGACTTCATAGTAACCACTGTCACTTATTCTAACAGTTGGTGCATCTGTAATCATTTCTAATAATTTTGAAGATTCTTTTGGACCTTCGTAAAGCTTAACTTCTTTTGTTGTTGTGTTAAAAATTAATGTTTGCATTTTTATTTATTTTATGTTTAGTAAATATTTTTTAAATAATTCGTGCTCAACTGACACGCAGATTCTAGAATATGATGACCATAAGTCCTTATCGTGATAAACAAACTTATCAAGACCAACAGCACCGATTCTATGTTGAAATAAGTAATCTTCCGATTTATTTATAACCGCGAAGATACCTAATGGTTGACCACCTTGGTAAATTTCTTCAACCAGTAGGTTTTTCTCTTTTAGGTAATTTACATTCTTAAAGATATTATTAGTTGTTATATTTTTAAATTGTTCTAATGAACTTCTTCCTTCGGGTGTGGTTAAAACTTTCTCAATAATCATTTGAGATGGGGAACATACGGCATTGAATTCATAAAGTAAACGAATGTTTAATTCTGAATTAAAATCCTTGTCCTTACAAAAAATGAAACCCATTCTTAAACCCGATAAACCTACCCATTTTGAAAAAGATTCGGTGATAATAACATTATCAAGATGGGCAACTTTATCAAAGAAATCATCTTCATAAAATAACTTACGGTATGGTGAATCAAATATTATAATCGCACCTGTCATCGATATCTCATAAATCTTTCTGAAAAGAATGTTGTCATCTATTTTTACACCTGTAGGATTATTTGGGTCACAAATAAAAATACAAGATGATTCACTAAAATTGGATGCTTCTAAAGATTCTAATGATTCATAAAATGAAAAAGACTTTTGTCTAATTGTTGCCATTTTAGAATAAGAACCCCAATAAAATTTTGGGAAATAAATATTTTCTACATTTAATAATTGGATAACCAAATCTAACGCAGGCATACCACCTGGTGTGATTGCAATATTATTGATGAAATTAGGTGAATTTGCAAATGAAGGAAAATATTCTGAAACGATAGAATGTCTAAATGTTTCAATACCCAAGTTAGGTGCATATACTTGAAACTCTTTTGAGTTAAAATCAATTTGTTTCATAACTCCCGTCAAATCGATTTCCGTAACAGCGTTTACACCTCTATTTAATTCGAGATATGAATTACCTGATTCTTTTGCCGCCCTTTTAACTTTCTGACCAATCCCTACTATCGAAGAGAAGGTTGCATTCGATATATTTACTTTCATTATATTCTAAGTTAGTCTGTACTTACCACTAACAAAATATAATAAAAAGAAATCGTATTTCCAAAAATTAATAAAAAAAAATCCCCTTTCGGGGATTAAATTAATATGGATTTTCAAATGTCAACGAGTCTAAGGACTCATCTATTTTGGAATTATACCACCCATTTATCCAACATTTTGTGGTATCACCAATTTTGGCGGGTTTATTGGTTAGTATTGTGACACCATTTTCAAATGTTATATGATATTGATTTTGGAATATTTCTTCACAGGATACTACCGGTACAGGATACCACTCTTTTTCGCTCCTTGGTATAACTTCCTCACTTATTTCTTCCTCAACTATATTTTCATCTGTAATATAGTTATGTATCTTTTCTTTATTAAAATGAAGAATACCAGTGAAAATTATGACCGTTATAAACGCCAAAAGAATCCTGACTTGTTTTATATCCATGATTAAAATTTTTCTTTTAATTTTTCAGTTTGAATTATGTCTTTCAATAATTTAACATACCCTTCACCCGCTTCGGCGTAGGTATTTGATAAATACAAATAGTATTCATTTTCAGTATTAATCTGACCAAGGTATCGGCATTGGTAAAACGCATAATCATAAACAGATTGGTACCAGTTATCATAAAACGCGTGACCGTTTTGAGTTCCTTTGGCGGTGTTGATTCTAACTGTCGCCTGTTTCATACCAAACAGATTATTATTTTCCTTGAAAACTTGACTTTTGTAATGTCCCGTCTCAGCAATGGCTTGAGCCATAACAATATGTGGAAATTTAACGTTTAATCTTTTTAGTTCTGATACAAACTTATCCTCTGAAAATTTATTTTTTTCTTTTTCTAATGAAATTACGATTAATTCTTTTTCGTAACTGTCCAAACTTTTAAACCGTATAAAACGACCTAAAATAAATGAAGAGATTACCAAAACAATTACAACCGACAACGCGATTTTTACTTTTTTCCAATCCTTTTTCCAAAGGAGTAGAGAGTTATCATATTTGTAAAACATAATTTTAGTGTTTGAGTGTTAGACAATTATTGTTCCAAAATTTAACTTTTCGTAAAATGGTCCACGACCATTCTTGCACTTGAGTAGTTTGTAGCTAATGCCACTTCGTGCACATCACAAACCCTCATTAACATTTGTACATCAGGTTCGTGCGGGTGTTTATCCAATGGGTCCCTAAAAAATATAACCGCATCGATTTCTTTTCTCGAGACCATTGCAGCAATTTCCGCGTCTCCACCCATTGGTCCTGAATTGACTTGTTCAACCTTTGTAACACCAGCAAACATTATTCTTTTACCTGTCGTACCCGTTGCAACAATATCAACATCGGTTCGATTAAAAAAATCTAATCGTTTCATTACAAAGGCAACCATGTCCGCCTTCTTACCGTCGTGTGCTATGAGTGCTATTTTCATAATCAAAAAATAAACAACCTACCCCCAATCATAAACTGAGGTTTATCGGTTTGATAAAAACTTAAAGTTAAGTACAAGGGATATGATAATTTCAAATTTGCAGCGGTCTTCAATATAATTTGATTACCACCATCAACAGATAAACCCGCCCCACCTGTTAAAATTAACCATTTATAATCTTTATTTGTGTAAACGTAATTTAAAACAACATAAATTTCTTCAGGTCTACCATTGATTGTTAAAGTATTGGGGTTAAATAAATTTAATTCGGCCATCAATTTACCATAACCAATTCCAATAAAGGCATTTGTTTTTTCTTTGGAGAATTCGTAACCCGCGGAATAATATGATGAATTACCTCTAGGACCATAAGATAATCCATAATTGAATATTCTTTGGGGTACTCTTAACCCTTGTGCCCATGTGTTGTTCATCAACAGCATACAAAATATCATTAAGAATTTTTTCATTTTTTATGATTTACATACAAATATATTACTAGTATTTGAGATATCCAAATTTTTTTTCAAAAAAAAGAGGGACCGAAATCCCTCCTTACAAATTTAGATTTGATTGTAATTAAATTCTCCTCAAGGTGGCATTTTCATTGTCATAGGTTCCTCGTAAGATTTCTCTCGGTCCTTCCGACATCATTCCACTTGTCTCGTACGCCCTTTCTTCCACAACCGCTTCAACATCACGTTCAACTACCCATTCTCTCTCTTCTCTTATATCCACATTTCTCATATCCATATCAGCTTCACCCATTGGGGATTCCATATCCGTTGGTTCTGGTAGTACCTCCATTTTGGTAAACTCTTTCAGTAACACATCCTCTTTGATTCTATCTTCTTCAGTCAACAAAGAGTTGTTGGTTACTGGGTTTTCACTAACTTCATTTTTAATGACACCCAATATAAAATCAGGTAAACCACTTTCTAATGAATCGATACGAGAATCAATTTGATTCCAAAAAGAAAATTCAGGGTCTGAGTCGAGTGATTTAAAGCAACCAACTTTTAATCCTGTTAATTTATTAATCACATAAATAAGGATACCTCTTTTGGAGTATCTTAGGAAATAATCCGGGTTATTCTCAGACGACGTACACCATTTTGTTGATGACCCATATTTCTTTGAGGCGTAAAACGTTAAAGGTCTTAAAACAATCCACTCATCTGAAGTGAACAATGTGTGAATTTGTTTTTCCAAATCTTTCTCGAAAGCTTTAATCTCAGCGAGACTAGTCGCCGTCATTACATCGTCAAAAGATTTAAATTTAGATAAGTCATTATCTTGAATCAATCCTCTTTCATTGTAATCACAAAATTTTTGGAATGTTTTTAAATCTGAAAAATTAAAACTCTGTTCCAAAAATCTGTAAGAGCTAAAAATTTGAAATGGGGTCATTCCTTTAAAGTGGTCATCTGTAATTCCAAATTCTCTTTTTAGATTCTCACGAACTTCATTGACGTACATGTCTAAATGTTTCGTGTTTTTTGAAAGTCGAATTAAAAATTCGATGTACTTAGATTTACCCTCAGGGCAAAAGATTTGAAAGACATCAACCATATTTATGTTGTTGTCAGGATTTTGTTTTAGTTCTTTGATTCGTGACATATTGTTTTAATTTAGTTTATTAATAAAATTTACGTAACATTTGAACCACGTCCCAAGCGTCCTCAAGAGCGGTGTGAGCGACTTCTCCGTCAATTCCAGCACGTTCTTTACATTTTTTAAGACTTGGAATTGCGTTATCCTCATCCCATATACAATACAAAACGGAAGGGTCAATAATTCTTTGTCTGATTTTTATGAGTTTTTTCCACCACGGTAATTCTTCCAAGAACAATTTATCAAAGGTTCCAAAATTTTTACCGGCAACATTAATTGTAAGTGATGGTGTGTGATTGTTAAAAGCCGGTATCATTGTTCCATTGACATTTCTAACATGATTATTTAGAAATGATGAATTTGGGTAGATACCATTTAAGAATAAAAAGTCATAGAATTTTTGTGCCAGTTCATTTTCTTCCAAAAATACATAATCACTATGATGTTCCAAGTTTGCCCTATCCTCTTCGTTACCTTCTTTATATTCACCAATTAATGATATGATTTCTTTGTTCATGGAAATCGCTCTCGGTGAACCGGTAATTTGGTTTTGAAGTACGATGGCGTTAAACTTTGGTAATTTCTCGTATGGTAATTTATTAGTGGTGTCTTCTATGATAGCACCAAAAGACAACACACTATTGTTTAACGGTTCGAGACCTGAAGTCTCAATGTCTATTGATACATATATCATCGGTCAAGTGCTTTTACAACTACAACAATCATGATGACAATAAAGATGAGGGCAAACCCACCCCATAGTGGTGCGGTCACCCACCACCACGACCAATCAATAACACCAGTAAGTTTAAGTGTCATAAAAATTAAAAACATCAGACCGAAGAATCCCACTCCTCCTGATGACGAACTATTTTCTGCCATTAGTGTAAATTATATTTTTCTTTTAATATTTTGATTGTTTCTTCCGCGGAAGTATGAAGAATACCTTCACCACCGTTTTCATTCCAACCGTCTATAGTATCTTTCCTATCGTCGATTAATATTGTGTATGGAGCCGCGAAATCTTTTTTATGTTTAGCACTTCTTAATATTAAAGCAACACCGGGTAACTCCCTGTTTACCCATTCCATTTTCCCAATACGGGATTCAACTTGTCTTGATGGTGCAGATAAAAGGGTTGGATTATACTTGGAAATGTGTTCCCACAAAATGTGACCGTCAGGTTCAATCCATTTCAAATTGACCCAAAAATCATATCCCGCCTTTTCTATTGGTGCCCAAAATTGTGAGTCGTTACGATGTTCGTCTTTGTTCAAATCAATACCAGTAAGGTCTTTATAACCTTGGTTGAAATCTATTAAGACCCCATCTAAATCACAAAAAATAGTATACTTTGTCATTTGAAATACTTCTATGACAAGTATAAGAATAAATTTTTAAAATAAAAAATTTTAAAGAGTAATTTTAATAATCATCATTGTCAGAATCCTCAACAAAATCATTGTAGTAGGTGTCTTCCTCTTCTTCTGTGAGTTCTTCCCCCTCGAATTCATCTATCTCCAATTCAGCGTACAAGGCCTCGTAGACCATATCTTCTGTTAACCAAGTTGGTAATTCATCAACTTCGTTGTTTGGTTCATATGATTTAATATCAACCTCATTGTTATCCATAAATAAATTATCATCTTCATCTGAATCATCTTTATTTATGTATTCATAGGTTACGAATAATTCAAATTCCTCGTCAGTGTCTGGATGAAAAACAGTAATTACTCGAGTATTTAATCCTTTTTTGTTTGCCATTTTAATTATGAAATATTTATTATTATATGTTTAAGTATATATCTGAAATATTATCAAAATTCACACAGAGACAAAGAATTGTTGCTCTGTCAATTTTGTTATTTTCAATTATAATTATCTCGGTTGGACCCAAAATCACTGAGTCTTTAACATATAATGACGAAGAACTGAAATTAAGGATAGAATCCCAAAACAATCAGATTGTACAACTAAACAATAGAATTGATGAGTTAAACAACCAAGTAATAGAAAATCAAAGAGAGTGTACCAATGAAATGGTTAAAAGGGAAAATGAGATATTAACTATTATAAGTGATATTGAAAACTATACCAATAAAATGAAAAACGAGACAAGAGTAGTAAACTCAATGTCTCGTAAAACCTATAATATTAATGATGATAGTTCCGTAAGAGTGATGGCGATGCTTCCTGAATCATCTAACACCACCACTATTATTAATAATAAAAGGGATGAGAAATTAATTGGGATGATAAGGAACTTGAAGAAAAAAGTTAAGGACCAATAATTTACTTGGTTGCAATTATTTCACCGGTTTCAACATCAGTTACGTATATTTTTCCATCGTCACCTTTACCAATAGCCACAGTTCTTTTTAATTCTTGTTCATCTTCGTACTCCTGAGCACCTGGTAATTCCTCGGGCTGTGCTTGAGTATCGAAATCATCAAACTCAGCTTCGTTGATTGTTCTTTTTACAATATTTTCTAAATCTTTGATTGATAATTTAACTACTTTTTTCATTTTTTCTTTTATCTATAAATATCGTATGTAAACAAAAAACCCCTCTTTCGAGGGGTTCTTTTTATTTAATACCTATCATCGTATTATTTTTGTCACCTAACATGGTTTCGGGTAACTTCCCATTCCATTTATTAATCCATTCAAGTTGTAGGAGTAAAGGTGTAATTGTTTGTTGTTTCATCCGATTGGCTTCGGATTCCGCTTTAGCCGCGGTCAACATTGCTTGAGCATTACCATTGGCGGTTGCAATTTTAATCTTGGCTTGAGCTTCCGCAGTTTTTACCTCATTTTCCGCCCTTAACGCTGCTTGGACCGCATTGTTCTTGGCTTCAATGGACTTCTTAAATGTCTCAGGGTAAATCAAATTTGAGGTGAATTGGTTTATCACAAACCCTTCTTTTAAAAGTTGACTTTCCAATAGTTTACGAACCTCAACTTCAAACACCGCCCTATTCGAGATTAGTTCATCAGCAGTGTACTTATTTGTTGCTAAACGAAACGCGTCATATACTGCGGTCTTTAAAAATCCCTCCTCAATTTCAGGTAATGACCTACGATACTTTGAAAATATTGTGGGTACTTTTTCTCTTTGAACCGAATAGTTCATAATTGGGGATACTTGAAACTCAGAACCGTCTTTTGAGTTTACAACAAATGAATTATCAGATTCCTCAGTTTTCTTATACTCTTTGTGTTGAATATAGGTTGGGAATTCATAAATCTTTGTTGTGAAGGGGTTGTAGAATACCATACCTGTACATTCGGTGACATCATCAACACCCTTTCCATCACCATATAGATTTACTTTTACACCGACGTGACCGGCGTCAATTCTCTCACAAGAGAAAAACAATAAGGTTAGGATAATGAATCCTAAAATTCCGAAAATTAATCGTTTCAAAAATGGTTCCATAATTTATTTAGTTTGTTTTTTAATTTTAATTGTTGTTTTAGATTTTCTTTCTTTTTTGGTAACTTTCTTTGGATTATAATCCAATTCCGTCTCAGGTGTTTTATTTGGGTCCGGTGTGAAGAGTTCAAAAGGTTCATCATTAAAGTACATAAACCTAATATAAAAAACCGCAAACATTGCCGTACCCACCGAAAAAATCGCTGAGATTATGTTGATTATCGTATTTGCAACGGTTAATCCAGGAAAGATTAAAAATTGATAAGAAATTCCAATGAAGAAAAATACCAAAAAGGTAATCGTTGTTTTGGATTTTATAATATTGGTGAAGATTTTGTTTAACATGTTCATTAATTAAATTATATGAAATATTTTTTAAAGTAAAAAATTTAACCTACAACATTTTTCATGTCGTCATTGTGATGGTCTATATCCCCCAATTCAGAACCAATCGGAACCTTCAACATTGGATTTAAAACCTCATGTACAAAGTCATATGGTCTGAACTCAGGGTGTCCATCCATACCAACATCCATTCTTCTCCCACCACTAACTTTTAAGTGGTTAGGTAAATGACAGTGTCCGTGTAAATGGATTCTACCCTTTCTCAGATTGTTCCACGAACTGATAGGATAATGTAACATCTCGAATGAATGCCCTTGGTATTCAAGTCTATTGTAATGACTTACACTGGTAAATAAACTCTGACAATTCTCACGGTTTCTTTCAATGTGATGGTCATGGTTACCCAATAGGATGTGAATCTCTTGACAAACGATTCTATGTCTGAATTCCGCTATATTATCAAACCCACCGAATGACCAATCACCCAAGTGAATCAAAACATCATCCTGTCCAACAACCTCATTGATGTTGTTTACAATCGCGGCGTTCATCTTATCAAGAGTTGCGAAGTCTCTCGTTTGATTAACGGGAATACTACCGTCAGGCATTCTCCAATTAGTAATTCCTCTACATATATTAGTATGTGAGTAATGCGTGTCAGACGTTATCCAAACTTTTCTATTGTTATCTATTCTTAACATATTAACTAAAATCAACTGATGTACTCACACGAAGTCCATCGATTATTAAATCATCATATTTTTCGTTGTCCATCCAAAACATTCCGTGGCCTTTCGACCTTTGGTCTCTCCTGTATTCTTCATTTACAACCCAACCATCTGGTTGACCCCACTCAAGAGCCATGGTGATAAACTCTTCAACATTCCATTCTTCACCATATTCATCCACAATTCTTCCTGAACGAATAAATGAAAGTAGTTCTTCTTTATTTGAATAATGTTTATTATTATGAAAATTCCAACAAAACTTCCACCCACCACTTCTTTTACCTAAATGAATTGATGTACCATCTCTGAATATGTCCCAAGGGCTAACTATCTCCCAAGATTCTTTAAATGGGTCAATAAAGGGAAATCCACGTTCAATATCACTAGGTGACATTGTCATCTTTTCTATATCTCTTTGGAGACGTGATTTACGTGACTCCATTTCCTCTGCGGTCGGTATACGATAATAATTTGTACCCATTTTAAAATTAATATGGGCCAAATATATGAAATAATTTTGGATATACCAAAATATTGCAAAAAAAAATCCCGATTTCTCGGGATTTAATTTGGTTTTAATTTATTTGACCACTTTTTGAACTATTCGACTCACCAATTTATTTTTTATTGATTCGTTAAGTTCATTTTGGTTTGGACCCCCAACTTGGTATCTTTTTACTGTTGCGCTTTTAAGATTGTCTTTTGGATTTAATGATAAAATCTGTGTTTTTAAATCATTAATAACTTCCATTAACGCATCCACAACTTGTTTATCGTTCATTACCGTATAATTATCATTGAATGTTGTTCCAGGTCTAAGTTGTGCGGTTGCAGATGATTGAATTAATTTATCATCGAGAAACCCACCTTTTAATCCACTTTCGCTTTCAAGTTTTTTACCTAACTTGGTTTGAGCTCTAGCGGTCCACGCAAAACTATTTTCACCAATTAATTCTCCTTTAAGTTCAAAATCCATTCTAACTGTAACGTCTATGTTTTTTTCCTCAAGACCATATGCGTCTAACATATATTTTGGTGTTTTACCAGCATATTGTTTCAACATTTTTTTGTCTGCTCTCCAGTTATTGTAATTTTTATTGTACTGACGAGCCATATAAAATGTTTTCATTTCATCAGTATCTTTACCCTGAACTCGAGCCACTGCCGATAATAAAAAATCCCTTACTGTTGGGTAAGCATTATAGTTATGTGTTGAGTATTCAATTAATTGATTTGTAAATTTACCATATTGGTCGACATTCTTTCTATCTCTAGCAACCACAGCAGGAATACTTCTTTTGTTAAGTTCTTGAACAAACGATTCGTCTTCAAAAGTATTTGCAATGATTGTGAATAGTCTTCTCTTAATTGTTTCTTGTTCTTTATATGTGTCACCTGTGGGTTTATATCCACCCTCAACATATTTTTCAATAGGTCTATGGTACTTTCCTCTCTTACAAGCGGCTAATTGTGGTTCTAAATTGTGGAGTTCTTTGATTTTTTCTAAGAATTCTTTGTTTGCATTTTTAAACGCTTCAAGTTCCTGACAATCTAATGGTACCACTAATATCTCACCACCCTCTTGTAAGGTGGGGTTTGCAATCCAATAATCAGGGATATCTGTGTCATTATCTTCTTTGAAGAAAGGTTTATATTTTACTAGTTTACCTTTGTCATCCCTGACACCCTTTTGTTTGTATGCCATTTCCTCCACATCAGAGATATAAGATTCAGAAATGATACGTCTTAAATATTTTTCGGTTAATTTATCCATAGAAATAATTCTTTACATATAAATACAACCAAAAACAGAATTGTTAATACTTATCGGACAATCTTCTGACTTTTTCACCCAATTCCATATCGTTTGGTGTATCCCTAATTAAATCAATTGGAACACATAAGTTTTTAGTCTCATCGGAACGATTACATTTCTCACACAATTGACCTAATCCCTCAACGTAACCGTATCTCAAATCAATATGAGTTTCAAATTCATATGGTGTCTCAACACCACAAATTACACAGGTATCTTTTGCCATAACTTTTTGTTTTATGAAAAGATATGAAAGAAAAAGAAAAAGTAAAATTAATTTTTTACGCTAAAGATTTGATTTTTGGACTGGCACCTCTTTCGTAACCATCTACAACTTTGGCAACCAAAGTACCAGTACCCCAAGTCTTAAGTGATTCACACTTAGCAATTTCCGCAGCACCAATATCATTTACCAAACCATCAACAATACAAGTATAAAGACCATTTCTCAATGTTTTGATGGTTGCTTTCATACCGTCTTCTAAAGATTTGTAATTTTTAACACCAACACTATTTGCGTTAGTGGAACCCGGTAAATCCCATGTGGTATTAAATGGATTATATTTTCCACCCGAACCTTCTGACTGTCTCCAAGCGTATAAGAATTTTAAGTTTTCCTCACTTTCGGGTGCACCTAAATTTTCAAGTAGTTTTTTATAAAAATTGATGTCCGTTAAACCGTCAACATTGATTTGTGAATTTTTAGCCGCTTGGTCAAGGTATTGTTTTAACTCTTCGGATTTAACACCTTTAGCTTTTAATAATTCCAATAACTTATTTAACATTTCAGGTGTGGCATTTTCAGAAGTACCACTACTAGAAGATGATTTACCACCATATTGTAAATGAAAATGACCACCAGTTGCGGCTTTGGTTGGATTGGTGTATTCATCTATGTATGAAAAATTACCATCACTACTTTTTGTTGAGTTGAGTAATTTTATAAAATCGGAAGCGTTTTTTGAATTATATGGATTTAAAACCAAATCAATTGCATTTCCTTTGGTGTGTTGACTTACGTAATTTAAATTATGGTGGAATTTATCGTTACCTGCGGTTATGGTAACCTCAACATCAGGATTACTTTGACTGTACTTGTCAAGAATTTGACTAACAATATCTGTGAGTTTGTCATTAATAGAACCACCACTGGTTAACTCATTACCTTTTTCGGTGTAACCTAAATCATCTAATTTATCTCTTAATGAATCGGCACTTTCTTTGATTACAGAATTATCTGATTTGAATTTTCTAACAGCACTTGCGGTTTCAGGACCAAATAAACCATCAACACCAAATTTAGGTAACTCATAACCCAAGAGTATTAAACCAATTTGCATAGTTTCGACACCTTTTTGATATTCCATAGAACCTCTTGGTTGTTCTGATAACCCACCCTGAGCTGCGGTATCTTCTAATGTCTTATAAAATTCTGCAACGTCAGGTGAAACTAAGTCCGCCTTTTTGGGGTCGTCTATTTTTTTTTCGTCTTTTTTACCTAACCCAATTTTACCCAATAAATCATCGATAAAATTTTCATTTACCATTGATTTACCGTAGGTAATTTCATGGATTCGTTGTAATTCTTCTTGTAGTGTGGGTTTTTTCATTAAAACAATTCTATACTTAAATAAATATCCCTACGTTTAGAAACGGTGTAATTAAGTAAGGTAATCGATAATCTTTTGTTTTATACCAGATTGTTTGATACCTAAAGTAGATGATGGAGTTAATACAAAATTATCTAAACCCCAATCTTTCCAGTCCTCTCCATTTTTACCCATATCCAAATCATCAACAGAAACCCAATGAGTAACTTCAGGGTGGTCGTGTAAAAATTGTTTAATCTCGATAACGCGAGTCATCTCCAAATCCCATCTCGGTGACCAAACCCATACTTTATCATTATACCAATTACACTGACCTAAATTAGGTGTGAGAGCGATTGGTTTTTTAGAGATACCTTTTGATTCGTAGTATTCACCCATTTCTTCGAGATTTGCCCACCTCTTCCAATCAGATGACGTTACAATTTCCGCACCTGTTTTTTCGATGATTTGGTTTAATACCTTAACCGCTTTTTGATTGAAATTATCAAATCGGTATTCTAGTGGCATTTCTGATGTTGTCATAGATAATTTACGACCACCCCATTTTTCTTGTTTCTTGAATCGACCACCCCATTCTGACGACAAACAAATTACACCGTCGTGGTCTAAAAATATAACTTTCATTTATTGAATCTTTTAAATATTTTAATAAAGTCTGACGAATATTTTTCATAGACAGAATCTTTCCATTCATGATGTTTACCTGTTGACATGTATGCTTGAATCTCGTCATCAATAATCGTTTTGTCGTCAGAATATCCACCTTTAATTAAAACTTTTTTCAAATGTTCATAATCTCTATGATTAATATCTCCAATTAAATAATCGACCTCAACTTTGTATTGTGGGTTTGTATAATAAAATCCGTGAGCTATTTCATGATTCATTACACCACTTTTTACTTTATCAGCGCCGATAAGATACCAAGAATGTTGTTCACCACGATTCTTTATTCTACACTCTCTTTCACAGTATTCAATAATTTCATACATAGTATAATCATATTGGGTTCGAGGTAAACCAAACGTATTTTTTGCCTCTAAAAGAACTTTCGAGGGTATATTATAACCAGTCCAATCGCTTGGATACGTAAAATGAGGTTTTTTATTTGTATCAATGTACAACTTCATGTATTGTTCTAAAGTGAAAAACTTACCTCTAATCTGTGGGTATGGAGATTCGTAAAATTCTTGGTATCTACAAAACAAGCTAGACCTATCATATTGGTTTTTAACGATAACAGCAAATATGAAAGGTTTTATTTCTCTCACTTCACCTTCAATTAATGAATTTGAAATACGCATCATTTTAAGATTTTTTAGTAAATATAACTATTTTTTTTCAAATTATCACTATATTTGACTTGTGAATATATTCTTTCTTGATAAAGATGTAAAAAAATGTGCCGAATATCATTGCGACAAACACGTTGTGAAAATGATATTGGAAACTGCACAACTTTTGTGTGGGGCTCATCACATGACCGAACAAGTAACCGGTCAAGTACCGTACAAGTTGTCACATAAAAATCACCCGTGTTCAATATGGGTAAGAGAATCCTTGACAAACTATCTAATACTCTGTGAATTGGGTTTAGAACTTTGTAAAGAGTACACTTACCGTTATGGTAAACGTCATAAATCTCAAGAAGTTATTGAGTGGTGTGTCACAAATAAATTAAAAATTTGTGACAAAGGTTTGACTACACCACCAAAAGCAATGCCAATAGAGTATAAAACAGATTGTGTGATTGAATCTTACAGAAACTACTACAGGGGTGCAAAATCAAAATTCACAACATGGAAAAATAGAGATGTACCTCCTTGGTTTTAGTAGAAATTTTGTTCGGTATGTTGTTTATTATCGTCCCAAGTATAATCATTATCTGATTCATAATTCTCCTGAATTATTTCATCATTTACAATTGGGTTATCTTCTTTAATGACCTGATTATTAATTTCTTTTGGACTTTTCATGAAAATAAATATTAAGGTCCGACAAAATATTTTGACCTCCAAAATTGATACCATTTTCTCTTTTGGATTGGTTTACATTTTGAGAACGGATTGTCCCCAAAATTTACTCTTCCTTGATATCTTGAAGATAAAACATTTAAAAATATTTCATGGTATTCAGGTGGTATAGTATTAAAGTCTGCCTTTATTTCAACTCGTAAAGAAACTGGTCCCTCATCGTGTTGAACTACCAAATAATCATTTAGGGTGATTATTGTTGATTTTCTAATATTAATCCATTCACCACTAATACCAATATCCTGATTGTTTTCATTTGATGGGTCAACAACTATCATCTCTTCTTCTTTTTGTGGTTCGACTTTTTGTTTTGTCTTATTCTGTCTCATTTGATAATATGTGGTCAAATTCTTCGGCAGCTTTTGGGTTTCTTTCATAGAACATATCATACGCCATCGCGAACCTATTATATTCAGTTTCAAATAAAAATAGATAGGTTTGTAAACTATCCATTTCCTGTTTGGTTCTTGATAGTTCCGTTTTTAATTTATTTTCTCTATGTATGGATTTTTGGAGAAGAATACCCATAGAGATGGCAAACAACATGGTGAGTACCAAATAAAATTTGATATCTTGAATGAATTTCATGGTTAATACAATTTAAAAGATTTCTTCCGCGATACCGAGTATCTCCGCCACAAAAAATAAAATTGCCGCAGTTTCTAAATTGGTAAAAAATAAGAAATAACAAGCCACGATTCTCAAACCTGACTTGGCCAAACTTATATTGAAGTGAGAATTAGATTTTGATTCTTTTGGTTCCATGATTAAGGGGTTTTACCAACCAAATATAGAAAAGAAAAATTTGATTTCCAAAAAAATCCTAAAATTATTTTGAAATATATTCATATTTTTCTTTAGTCCATGTCATATTGGAATATTTCATCATTTTTTTTGATATTTCATTTATTGCGGGATTGAAATAAGACTCAACAGGACTATTGGCCTTACCAAAAGACATTATCAAACTACCTTTTTTATATTCTAAATTAATCTTTGTTCGATTACATTTCATGGAAAGATAGATATAGACCACACCTTTGCTGAATTGTTTAGACATACAATTTTTCATCATAAATCCTTCAGTGAAAAAATCCTCTTCGGTTTTGAGTATTTTGGTTTGAAAAACTTTATTGTCAATTATAATGTCAGATTCTATTTCATTTATGAACTCCTCATTAAATGAATATCTTGTTTTGTAACCCCTTTTAAAATGATTTTTTATGTTTTCAAATTTATTTAAAAGTAATTCTACAGAGTCGGAATCGCTCGCATTAAATTTACAGGGGATATTTTTGGATTCTATGAATTCTCGAAGATTCATTAATTTGTTCACCAACTCAACAAAATTATCTTTATATAGGTTTGTGGTTTCCCAATCATTAATAACCTTGACCATCATGGATTTTTCTTTATCATTTTTCAAAGTGTGGAATTTTCTGAAATTAGAATTACGTTTTACAATGTCGTGCCACTTAGTTTGTCTTAAATAATCAACGTAACCATCACCAAAAAGTTTACATAGAAAGCTTAGACTTTTAATATTCACATCAAAGTTTTGTGGTTTATTTAATTCAGCAATCAAGTACTTTGATTTAATTCCATACGAATCTAAAATAGAAGGTAAAAATTTATTATCATTTAATTTTAACCATTTTTTCTGTGGATACTCTTGTTGAATTGTGGTGTAAACAGTATCATGGTATTTTATATTTTTCTTTGATAAATGAAAATCAACTAACAAATCATATAGTGGATTAATATAGCATTTCTCTTGATAATTCTTTTCAATATTAAAATTTGACTCAGATTGTATTTTGGATATTAAAATATTAATAATGTCCTGAATTGATTTATTATACCTTTTACCCCAATAATCTTTTCTCTTTTCACCCTTGTACATGCCGTTTTCTATTAGTGCAAGTATTGAATCAAAATTATTCTTCTTTCTATTATTTTTACTTCTACCTTTATCACCTTCACTCACTGAATAGTTTGATAATTGGTAGTAAGTATTTATGTCCCCGTTTTTTAAATTAACCGTGAACCCGTGATGGATGGTAAGGATGTTTTTTATTCCGTATCGTAAATAATCGAAAGAAAAATCCGCGATATAGTGTATCAAACTATCATATTGATACAACTGTAATTCACAAATCGAAACCGAATTGTTCGTTTTGGATTTTTTGTTTTGATAATGTCTAAGTAACAAATCCATGTATAAAATATACATGGACTAAATTTAATTATGTAGTATTAAAACTCTATGTCACCATTCATCAGTTGTTCAAATAAATCAGGTTCTCTTTGGTTGACTTCCTTCCCATTTATTTTAACTTTCACCTTTTTAATATCAATGTGGTTCAATAATCTTTGTGACGCAAATTTTCTAACTCTTTGTTTTAATATTTCTAATGATTCACCAAAATACTCAGGTGGTAACTTATTACAAAAATGTCTCTCCTGAATACAGTCACCTGTTTTTTTGTTAAACTCACATGTTACTCTATCTGAACCACCGTTGGTCCTCAATGAAATTATCATTGATGATTCTTTGTTTGCGTAACTGGCAACACAGTGGTGCATAAATGTACCCTCTTCCGAATATTCTTCTTCTCTCTTTAATATCACAGGAGAAAAAATATGATTGTCGTTCTCAAATCGAGTCTTTATTTGTTCCTCCACTAATCTCACCATTCTGTTGTCATATTGATATTCGATTGACCAACCCTTTTTGATTAATGAACATGTCTTGGATAGTTCAATGTGCTCTGTATGAAAGTCCGTGTAATTTGTTGCCCTCATTTTTATGTTAGGGTCAAATTCACGAATCTTTTCAATCATATCGAAGTGGTCTTTTATCAAAGTGTATATACCTCGAGTAACCGACGATACTGAATGGTCTCCTGCCGGTTTGGGAATCAGGGAATTTAAAATTTTAATGATATTTTCCCTATCAACATTATCAATAAACAGGTGTCGGTGGTGATTTTTAGCACCTCTCAATTCAAGCGGTACCATAGAATGTGCATTACCATTATCTACCATAAAAAGATTAAAACATTCACTTTTCAAAGAACCGAGGTATTTTGGATAATCCTTTCCAAGTAAATCACACATACATGAAAACTCTTGTAAATTTAATTTTGGATTTTCATGGAAAAGTTTCAAGGTAAATTTTGAATTTATTCCGTAACTATCCAAAATAGATTGCATTAATTTTCTCTGATTCTTTTTAAGGTATTTTTCAGTTGGGTAATGTATTTTAATAAGTGGTACAAAGTCGTTTGGTGTTTTTATTTTTTTCTTTTCCGCAAAGAATTCAATAAAACTAGTTATAAAAAAATGTTTATCAAATAAGTTTCCAACGTTAGTAGGTAAGTTTGGAATGTGATTTTTAATAACATTTACAAATTCGTGTTCATTAAATGTGTCATCAAATTCCTTAGCGATTTTAAGATTGTTACTAAACTCTTTTTTTAAATTGAAAAGACTGTTTGAACCCAACAAGATTTCTAACGTAGTAAATGAATTTTTTCTAAATCTTTTGGATTTTATCTTTCCAAAATTCATATCCCCAATCGTAAAATCTCCCTTCTGTAAATCAATTGTTAACGTCATTACCTTGGAAGATTTACGGAAATATTTCCAATTAAAATCACGATATCTGGTATTCTTGTAACACCTTATGTAAAGTTTACCTTCTCTAAGTTCTATTGTTCTTTCAAATGTTACAATTTGTATTGATGAGAAAGGATTCCCATAATGTCTTTTTAAATGTTTTTCACTTGTTGTGTAACAAGGTTCTTTTGTCAATTTTATGAAAGAAACGTATTCTTTTTCTTTTTCACCATAAAAATATTTTGTCCTCGCACCCTTTGATGGTCTTGGTTCCAATTTTATGGTTTCAAATTTGGTATCCCTATTTACAACGGGCTCAAGTGTCTTAACCTGTTCAGTAAATAAAAAATCATCATCCAGTTCTTTACCATCAGATACAACAATTGGTATTGGTCTATCTTCAGACAACATACAATTATCCCTAACTAAATCTATTCTGAAATAAGAAAATCTTTGTTTGATGAGTTGCATTTTTGATATTTTTTACAAATATACCACTTTTTTAATGATATCCATATTTATTTTTATAAAATTATTAACATGGCAGCAGGAAAAAGTTCAAAAGGTAAATCATCAAACGCATCTATAAAGGTGAATTTTGGTAAAAGAAGATTAGGTAAAGCTAAAAAATCTTTTAATAAACACGATAAAAGTGAGAAAAACTACCGTGGACAGGGTAGGAGAACTAATTAAAAAATACTCCCCAATAACCCAATTAAAGTATAAGATAACTTATACCCTGTGAACGCACCCAATGCCGAAGGGATTGGGAAAACTATCAACTTACCTAAATCTGTAACGTACTTTGGTCGATTAACTATCCGACCCATGTAATAATAGTAGACAATATAACCGATAAGAACAGCAAAGTCGGTTCTTGTTGCAATAAAAACAACAAGTGTCGCTCCGATGAAACCGAAAGTAAAATTGTCTCTAATTCCTTCCCATATCTCATAAGTTGTAGCATTTTTATATTCTTTTACGATTTTACGGAGCTTCACTTGTTGTTATTTTATGTTATTACTTATCAGAATTCAAGTTACCTTGAATTGACCATGTGAAATCTAATTTAACATCATTCTTAAATAACGATGTGTCCATCATATCAATGTATTGATTTGTGGTGTATCCATTCTTACCCGTCATAGTCGACAATGCGTGACATGACATACAGTTTGTTTGCATTCCATACACAAAATCAGGTCTGAATTTGTTTTGTAAACTGAAAACTTTTGGACCAAATCCACCCTCTAAATAAGGATTGAAAGCAAGTATCGGTCTAGCGTTGTTGTCAGAACCGCCACTCACAGGTTGATTCGGCCAAACCATTGCGTATGCTGTACTAACTGCGTAGTGTGAAGCGGCGCCTTTAAGTTCTTTAGGTCTAAGACCTGCTTCAAATTTAGAACTTGGTGAAGGAGGGTTAGACGGGTCAGGGCACCAAAAATAAGTTTGCCATGTCCAATTTTTAAATTCTTTTGTTGTTACGTGCATGGCTACCAACAACACATAGTCACCTTCGATAAATTGTCTACTTGGTGTAGTTCCAACGTCTTGGTGACTATTGAGATAGTCCGCACCTACTCTATCAATTTTATAATTAATAAAATCATTTACGTTACAGGTCGCATCTTTAATTTGTTCCTCTGTGGGATTTGATGTTGTTACAGGTACTAACTTTTTATTCGGTTCCTGTTTATTATTAACATCGGCGTAAACCCATTGTTGCCATTCATTATATCTATACGCTTTGGCCGGATTTGGTGATACCCAAACAGGTACTCTAATCAAACCGTTTTTACTTGGTACACCAGCATAATATGTTGGTTTGGTGGTGATTGAAGTATTAGGAAATTCAGGTACCGCACCAATTCCATCTTTTACCAAATATTTGTTCAATGACGATTGATTAAATAATTTGTTTGATGTTGCAAAATGTGCCGCAGATGGGTCATAAGAAACTGTTTCCAACACAGTGAAGTTTGTGTCAATCTTTTGTCCCGCGAAAAGTTTACCATGTACAAATTGTTTCGGGATGTTAAGTTCAGTTCTGTTTGATTTTTCCATTGAACTTGAAACTTGACCCTGTGCAGACATTGCAGATAGTTCTTGAACACCCATCCAAGTTTCAAAAACCAACAATGTTTGACCATTGTATTTTTGTTTTGTTGGTTGAGTAAGTCCAGCCCAAATACCCCACGCGTGATTTACAATACTGGTTGTATCTTGATTCTCTAACCATCCGTAAATTTTCGTAGAGTCTTCAGGAAAATTGAATCCCGAAATACCTAAGTCCGTTGGGAACTCTTGTGGTTTAATTGTTTTACTCGTGTCAGAACATGAGTATACGATTGTAAACAATCCTAAAATTAATAATAGTGTTTTTGTAATTTTCATTTTTTTATTTGTTTTTATTTTTATTTTCTATAACTATGAACTTATTTATTTCGTGAAGAACTTCGGCAGTATCATATCTTACACTATAAACCACGTCCCATATTGTTCTATCATTATAAGAAGGGTGTAATCTTGATTGGGCCCATTTTTTGGCTTTATTAAAATCCTCTACTGACCATTTTACTGGTTCAACTATTGTTGGGGAATTTAAACGCCTAAGTTTCATCAATAGCAGTTTTAAAAATTTAATCATCTATATTTTTCAATTATCTGTTATGTTTTGGTGTATAACCAATAACCAATTGATAACTAAACCAACCAATTATTAATTCATAATCACCATTTAACCAACTGTTATATGTTATTTTAACATATGGTAAAATATAAGATTGATATACAACTTTGTCAATACTTATTTTCATAGTTTAATTACTTAAGGGTGCTTTAATCGATGGGTGTGATTGATAATTTTCGATTTGAAAATCCTTATTTTCCAAATGAGTTATTAAAGATGAGTCTTCAGATAATGATTTATAAAATTCATCGGTCTTCATATGTTTTAGTTTGGGTAATTTATAAGGTTCTCTTGTGTATCGTGGTATTTTATATATCTCATAATATTCAGACATACCTCCACCAAATGGTGCTAAGTCTTTCAACGCACTTTTATAACCATTAGGACCCATCGCCTCTTTTAACATACCTTCTCTCTCTTCATGTGTATACTTTCTACCGATTTGTTCTCTTGCTTGTTCAACATGGTTACTATACAAATGAGTATCACCTAAATTACCAATCAACTCATCAGGTACCATATTTACTTCTTTAGCAATAATCTCAAGTAACAAACCGTAAGAAGCAATATTGAATGGTAGACCTAAGAATGTGTCTACTGAGCGTTGATTCCACATTAAAGAGATTGCTCGTTTAGGAACTCTTAAACTATCCATGTGAACATCGTGATAATCACTACTTTGATTTAAAGGGTCTTTTGTTGAGTTATAATAATTAATCCTTTCATCTAAACTCAACTCTCTCGTATAAACTTGAAATCCATAATGACAAGGTGGAAGAACCATTTGGTCCAGCTCTCCAACATTCCAAGCATTGACCATTAATCGTCTTGAGTCTGGATTTGTTTTAAGGTCGTTGATTAGGTTTGTGATTTGGTCTATTGAATTGTTTTGGTATTCTATTTTGACACCATACTTGGTAACATCTTCACCGATTTCAATTGCTTTTAGTACTCTGTGTTGGTCAGAACCTTTTACATCCTTTAAGTCGTAATTAGTCACATTCTTTCTACCCCATCTTCTCCATTGCTTACCATACACAGGTCCGAGGTCACCCCACTTCTTAGCAAACTCATCATCGGTTTTTATTTTGTTGATGAATTCTTCTTTTGTTAATCGAAATCCTAACTCTAACATTTTTTCTTTTGACATATTAGGTAAGATTTTGGCATCTTCAATTAGATAGTTCTTATACGCATCACCATCCCAAATATGACAATTGTTATCAACAAGGAACTTGATGTTTGTATCACCACGAAGGAACCATAACAATTCGGTTACCATCGTCTTCCACGCCATTTTCTTGGTTGTAAGTAATGGAAACCCATCGGACATTTTATGACGGATTGTATAACCAAAAATAGATTTGGTTCCTGTACCTGTACGGTCTTTCTTTTCTACCCCATAATCTATAATAGTTTGGAGTAAGTCTGTGTATTGTTTATCTAATTTGTTCATTACTCAAATGTTTGAATTTTTGCGTCTACTTCTTTTAATTCAGACCACGTTCCAAGATACGTAATCGCTCTGACTTTTCTATTATCAATCCACACATATTCTTGGTCATCTTTGATTCTTGGTTTGTCCATAACCAATCCGTGATATTTAAAACCTTTTTCTTTTAACCATGTTTCGGTTACTTCACGGTCTTTACTTTCACGAGCGGTAAAAAATGTAATTACATTTCCCTCATCGTACCATTTGTTGATGATACCCAACGCGTTTGGGTAATGGTTAGCTGTCGGATAAAGATGTGAATCTTCATTTTTAATGTCGTCACAAATTGTCCCATCAATATCAATCAGAAAAACCCGACTAACCATTTTTTGCGTTATTATGATGTCAGCAATTGTACTATGAAAAATATCATCGTACATTACTTGACAATTTGTTTTTAAAACATACTCGACTTCATCACCGTCTTTTACATCATATTTTCCGCTTTTTATTTTTTCTAAAGTTTCTTTTGATGCTTCAAAATTCTTTGATGAATCTTCAGAAACAATAAACCATCCTTCGACACTGTTAATAAGTTCGTCAGATTTTTTTTGATATATTAATTTACCTTTCATTTCTAACCCATTTTCTATCTGAATTTAATGTAAAAGCACCAATAAAATCGTCACCCCGATTCCAATCTTTTGGTGATAATAATGATAATGTATTTACACCATTAAAATTATATAAGTAATATGTTTCACCAACAATTGGGTCAAAAGAAATTTTTGATTCCCAAACCATTATTGAATCCACATACTCTCTTTGAAGTTTTTCTATTGATTGAATGATTTCTTCTCTTTGACGATTAAAGACATCAATCATTTTTTTTGAGGACTCTTTTTTTACGAGACCCACATTAGGTAATTCAAATTTTGGCGAACCGATACTGGTAGGATAATGCTTTCTATTAGCGTCGTACCCATTTGTTTCATCCCAAACAACAATATCAGGTTTCTTTTTATTCATCCTCCAAACCGTCCATTAAAGTTACGTCCCAATCTGAAAAATCGTCACCTAATTCCATACCCAATTTCAAATTTTCCAAAAAATTTTTTTCCCATTCCTCATAAGAAAGATTTGAGTTGGGATTTTGTTTAATGTAAATTTTATATTGTCTTTTAAGGGTTGACATCGTTTTGTTCAGAATCTCTTATGTCAATTAATTTTTGAATTCTACTCCTACCTTTTTCACCAATTGGTACCGGATTACCTTCTTCATCAATCCTAACAAACCTTATGTTTGTTTTCAAGATGACAATTTGGTTACCTGTGTAAACATTATGTGCTCTTGCTTCCATATACAAGGTAACTGAAGTATTCCCTAATTTACTTGGTGACCCGTAAATTTTAATCAACTGACCCTCTTTGGCTGGTTTTTCAAAAAAACATTTATCAATTGATACGGTAACTAATCTTGGTGAATCACACAATTGCATGGAGTATCCCGCAGCCGCCGCGTCAATCCACGCTAAAAGTTTTCCACCGAATAAATTTCCGTGGAATCCTAAATCCGACTTTTTTATGGGGTGTGAATTCAAAAATTCCATTACTCAAAAGTTATTTGTTCTCTAATAATGTATTCTTTTAATGCGTTTTCCGCTTCTATTTTAGTTGCAAAAACCCCAATAGTTTGGTCAAATTCTGTTGGGTCGGACACACCAAATTGTCCGTTTAATGTTTCATAAATGAACGTATCTAAAATTTGTTGACTTACCATAATTAATTTATATTTCTTGATTTTTATTTGATTCCGATTCTTGATTTATTGATTCAGAATTTTTAGTCTCTTGCATTTTCTTAAATAAATTCATCAATGTGGACTCTTCTCTCTTTAATCTTTGATTACGAGCTTGAACTTTTTTTCTATGTTCTTTGTCTTTTTTTCCCATGGTATTTTATTCTTCTTCATCTTTTCGATAACTTTCCAAGAGTTCCTCCCCTGAAAGTGTACCGTATTTATTTACAATTTTTTCGGTGTCTATTTCAACATTCATCATGTGATGAACATTATTTAATTCTTCGGCTAATGATAAACTATCACTAATCACTTTAACGATTTTATATGGGTCCGCGTGTGATGCTGGTCTCCTGTCTTCAAGATAACCCTTCCATGTCTCACCAACGGATTTTGGTACACGGATAGATGCACCTCTGTCTGAGACACCCCAACTAAATTTATCAATAGATTGTGTCTCAAAATGACCTGTTAATCTCAAATGGTTATCAGAACCATAAGAGTCAATATGTTCTTGTGTTCTTGATTCAAAAGACCTAAAAATTGCATTGAAGTATTGTTCACCACCCTCTTCTCTCATTTTTTGATTTGAGAAATTTGTATGTAAACCTGAACCGTTCCATTCTCCGTGGGTCATCGGTTTGGGATGTAACTCAATAGAACGACCATATTTCTCAGCAATTTTATGTAAAAAATATCTACTCATCCATAAATCATCAGAAGCGGCAATTTTACCTGTTGCAAAAATTTGGTATTCCCATTGACCTAATGCAACCTCTGAATTGGTTCCCTCCACATTGATGTCATATTTTAAACACATGTTCAAATGTTCATCAGAAATATTTCGACCAACAATATGTCCACCTACACCACAATAATAAATTCCTTGACCGTCAATGATACCATTTCTTTCAAATCCAAGAATTGGATTATTATGTGAAGAACGAATAAAATATTCCTGTTCAAATCCAACCCAAAAATTTACATCTTCCTCACCTACTTTTGCTCTATGATTTGATGGATGAATTTCATTATTACCATCTAAAACCTCACATAATACATATACTGTATCAAGTGAACTATTTGTATGATATAATTTTACTGGCTTAAGATAACAATCTGAAAAGTTACCTTCCGCTTGTTTAGTTGAGCTTCCGTCAAACCCCCAATTGGGGATGTGTTTCAATTCAAATGGTGCCGGTAGGTCCACAATTTTTATTTTACTTCTGAGATTTGGCTCAGGGGAATACCCATCAAGCCATACGTATTCTACTTTTGTTTTCATTTTTTATAATATATGTTTTTCTGTATCTGAATACCGACCATAAAAATTAAGAATCTCAAAGCCAAACCCCAGCTTGGTGAGGTTGCACCGGTTTCAAAAAACGTGTCTTTACGGTAGTAAAATATGGGAGTTGGTAAAAGAAACCAATGGTATTTCTTTCTTATTACAAAAAAATCCGTGATGTATTTCTTTTCTTTATTTGACATTTTTTTTCTTTTTTAAATAATCTAAAACTATATTGAATGAACCAAGAGAAATTATACCAAATCCAAAATATTTTTCAATCTCGGGATTACTGGTGTTCATTCCGTATTTTTCAATTATGATTCCCGTCAGAATCATCAGTACGTAAATTATTGTCCTTATATTCATATGTTTTTAAGTATTGAATTGTTTTATATAACGTGTGTGTTTCCCTCATGTTAAAAACACCGGAATAATGACCATGTTGTAAACCCATTTCAATAATTTGAATTGCCATCTGTGGGTTTAAATTATCTAAAACCATTTCCAATTCATCATTATTGTCAAAATTTAATTGGTCGTTGAATAGTCCTTTCATGATATTAAAATATAGTAAACAAATATGATAAAGTCAAATATTTATAAAAATATGTCAGTGATTATTAATAATACAAAGTTCCCTGCGGAATACCTATCCGAACCTGAAGAAATTAGTCAAGGTATGATGGGTAGAGATAATTTAAATGGTTGTATGGTTTTTAATATGGGTGGTGTTGGTCACCATTCTTTTTGGATGAAAAACTGTTTAATACCTTTGGATATTGTTTTTGTATTGAAAAATAGAATCAGTAAAATACATAGAAATTGTGAACCCGCTGGTCAAAATGAATTGAACCCAAAAAGATACACCGGCATAGGTGACCATGTTATTGAGTTTCCCGCCGGTGTTACTGATAAATTTAAAGAAGGTGACCGAGTTAATATGTATTTGGGAACACCTATGAATCCTGTCCGTTAATTTTATTCTTCAAACATTACCAGTTGTTTCTTTTGGTTATCATAATCAATCAATCTCTGTTGAGATATCTTTGTGTAAGATTCTGATAACTCAAAACCAATATAATTTCTATTCAGCTTCTTAGCTGACAAAGCGGTGGTTCCACTTCCTGAAAAACAATCAACAATCAGGTCATTTTGATAGGAAAGTATTTTTATTGCTTTCATTGGGATGTCCATGGAGAATGTGGCTTTAGTTAAAGATTTTGTGTCGTTGAAGTATTTCCATTGACCAAAGACTAATTCCATGAATTCGTTTTTGTCTTTATCTGAATAAACCCTTTTGTTTTTAAAATTACCTTCCTCGTTTTCGACCTCAATCTGATTATAAGACCATTGAGATATACCTTTTTCTTTCTTTTTGTAATCTTTCTTATATGCAAGAATTACACATTCTTTTGGATTGTATATGTATGGTGATGATGGTGACATCCAAGAACCCCAAGCGGTTGTTTTAGAACGGTGTGGAGAATCCTCCTCTAAGTCCACAACACCAAAGAATCCAAAACCAATCTCTTTCATCATCTGCCAATATTCAGATACTAAGAAAATTCTCCCACCTCTTTCTCTAACGTTTATTTCATATGGTATATTCAAGGCAATTCTACCATCATCTTTTAATGTACGGTAAACTTCGGATAACCATTTCTTACACCACTCAAAATACTCATCCATCGGAGCATCGTCTTTGTGCACATCATAACTAATACCGACATTGTACGGTGGACTCGTAACAAAGAGGTCTACAGTACCGTCATTTAACTCCTTAAACAGTTCTAAGCAGTCACCCTGATAAATTTTATTCATTTCCATTGACAAATTGTTTTCTATTTATTATTATTACAAAAGATAACGAATAAAAAACAATAAACCAAAATATTTATAAAAAAACTTAAAATCATGGGATGCGGATGTAAAAAAAGAAACCAACCTGTTAGTAATCAAACGGTAAACATTCAACTAACCGAAGGTGGTTCAACACCTCCACAGGAGATTACAATTATGGAACAACAACTTGACCAAATCATAAAAAAGGTTGAGGAGATTAACAATCAAACTAACGAAGAAAACACAGAAGGACAATAAATTGTATCGGACAGTCTAATAAATTGTCCGATATTTTTTGTCTTTTATAATATATATAAATTTATATACTTATATTATGCCTAAACAACAAACAAAACTAACCAGCGTTAACATCATAGATGATGTTTATAAAAGATTTAAGATAAAAAGTGTAGATGGTTCAATCAATCTACAAAAATTAGTAAACCGAGCTCTTGACCTATATAACACTAGAGAAGATTTTAGAAAACAAATTGATAATCACAACGGTCTTGCACCAAACGGTTCCAAATTTTAAGTTGTGAATTTTATTTCTTATATTATCATCAATATTTTAAAACAAAAAAATGATTACAATAGGTTACAGTACAAGAGAGTCCAACCCAAAATTTCAAGAATATTTAAAAAAAACTTGTGGACACCCCAAAGTTCAAGTTATTGAAAAAGTAAACAATGGTGAAAAAAGTCTTTCACAAACTTACAATGAAATTATTCAAGAGTCGATTCATGATATTGTCGTACTTTGTCATGATGACATTTACTTTAATACGACTTCGTGGGGTAGAAAATTAGTCAAACATTTTGAAGAATCTGACTACGGGATTCTCGGTGTTGCCGGTACAACCAATATTCATGAGAGTGGTAGGTGGTGGACAGATAATACCAAAATGGTTGGTATTGTTAATCATGAAAATGAGGGTAAAAAATGGGAATCGAGATATGCAAATGGAATCCCAAATTCAATTCACGAAGTTTGTTTAGTGGATGGTTTATTCATTGGAATCCACAAAAACAGAATAAAACACACTTTTGATGAGTCAGTACCGGGTTTTCATTTTTATGATATGGTATTCTGTACTAGCAATCACTTAAGTGAGGTAAACATCGGTGTTATATACAACATAAGAATCACTCACAAATCAATCGGAATGACCAATGATTCTTGGGAAAAGAATAGGGAATTTTACATTGAAAAATTTAAAGAGAACCTACCAATTAATATAACACCAAAAATTGATTATGACATAACCAAACCAAAACAGTTTAAAGATAAATTTAATTTAATAGTTCAAACATCAAACGATAATGAAAATTTAATTCAGTTTTTTGAAAACATAAAAAAATTACCAGTGTTTGATAGTTTACAGATTTCACTCATCTCGACGGATACCAATATAGACAATATTAGAGAATTTGAATCTGAAAATATTAAAATTTACGAGGGTTTTTTTGATACATTAAATAAAAACTTATCAGTACTGAAATGGGATGAATCGTTTATGGAATCAAAAACAGATTTGTTATTTTTCAGTAATGATACTGTTACCGTATTGAACGACGTTTTCTCAAGTATGTATTCAATATTTAAGAGTGAAAAAAATACTTTTGGGTGCGTCTTTCCTACAGTATTAGAAAACGACCGAACAATTTTTTCAAATGGATTGGATATAGTTCAAAACAACGAACAGTTCAATTTAATTTTTAAAAACAAATCATCTTTTTTCAATATTTTACACGGACACTTTCCAAACAATTTTGGTAGTATTAGTGACTTTTTTGCCACTACATCTACAAATTTAAAAATGATTGATTGGTTTGATATTAATTTAGAAACATCAATTTATAACTTAGATTTTGCGTTGAAAACTTTACTTAAAAAACGTAAAACATTCATTGACACAAACAGTGTGGTAATGATTGATATGGCATCAAAATTTGAAAAGGTTGATGTTGAATTAAAACAAGTCTTAGGTCAGTACATAAACTCACCTGAAATTAGAAAAAATATCAAACAATTAAGATGATAAAAATTGTATCGGGATTTACAGAAAAAGGTGGTTCTACCACTTTTTTTATAAACTTAACAAATTTCTTAAATGAAAATGGTATTGATTGCACATTTTACGGTAATCAGAATTACCATTTAGACAAATGTAAATCAGGGAACATTGAAAAAGATTTAAAGTATGAATCTGATGATATTGTAATTACCCATTTTTTACAACTACAGGAAAGACCACCTGTTAAAAAAGTTATTTTGTCTTGTCATGAAAAATGGTGGTTCCCTGTTGGTAAAATTAAACAGTATTGGGACCTGTGCGTGTTTTTACATGAAGAGCATCGAAAATATCACTCGGATTACAGGGGTGATTATGTAATAATACCAAACATCAAAGAAAATTTAATTATTTCAAATAAAGAGCTGGTAAGAAATATTGCAGGAATTATTGGTACAATTGAAGACAGAAAACAGACCCATGTGTCAATACAAAGAGCATTAAAAGACAGGTGTGAAAAAATCTATTTGTTCGGTCACATCGGTGACCAAAACTATTTTGACAAATTGGTAAAACCTTTAATGAATCCAAGAGTAATTCATTACGGTCACACCACCAATAAACAAGAAATGTACGATATGATTGGTAAGGTATATCACTCATCAAAGGGTGAGGTTGCTTGTTTGGTTAAAGATGAATGTTATTTAACCGGTACAGAGTTTTATGGTAATGAAGAGACTATGAATGAAGTTTCTAAATTAAGTAACGAAGAGATATTAACACTTTGGAAAAACATATTTTAAAATGAAGATACACGCACATATACTGTCATGGAATGAAGAAAAAATATTACCATTCACATTGGATTACTATAGTACAATCTGTGAAAAAATATTCATATACGATAATATGTCAACGGACTCCTCTGATGAGATTTATAAGAGGTACCCAAAAGTTGAGGTTATTAAATGGGATAGTGGTAATGAAATAAATGAAATTAATTACGTAAACATTAAATCCGAAGAGTATAAAAAAAGAAGTAGAGGTCAGGGTGTTGATTGGGTTATAGTTTGTGACTGTGATGAGTTTATATACCATGAAAATCTTATGGATAAACTTCAAGAGTACAAAGAAATGGGTATAACCGTCCCAAGAATAGACGGTCACGACATGGTTAGTACTGAATTTCCAATATACGACGGTGAATTCATTACAACAAAAATTAAAACAGGTTCACAAACGTATGAACCAATGTGTAAAAATATAATTTTTCATCCTGATTTAGATATAAAATACGGCATTGGTGGTCACAGTTTTAATTCTGTTGATGGTAAATTTTCGGATGAGCGGGAAATAAAACTTCTTCACTATAAATTCTTGGGTAAAGACTACGTGAAGAACATTTACATTTCAAGAGCAAAGAGATTGTCATCGTTCAATAAACAACATAAATTCGGTGAACATTATTTTAATTTACCATTCAATTACATGGACAGCATGTTAAAAGAAAATTATCAAGTTATATGAGGAAAATACTTATATCGGATTTTACCATTAAAGAAGTACCTCACGGTGGTTCTGAATGGGTGAATCAAGTTTTAATTGATAGATTTAATCTTGAGTTTGAATATTCAAACCAAGTCAAGTCATTTGATTACAACGCCCTGTATATTATATCAAATATTTCTTTGATGAACCCAAACTTGGTTAATCAAATACAAAATTTGAACTACGTCATTATTGAAAACGATTATAAAATATGTGCAAGTAGACACCCATGGAGATATACCGACAACATAATTCCGATTGAGGAAAGAACCAACTATTCTCTTTACCGGAATGCAAAAGCGGTATTTGTTCAAACAACCGACCACATGAACGTTTATCTTAAAAACGATGTTGTTGCTAATTTTATAAATCTGAATAGTTCGATATGGTCAAATGAGGACTTAGAATTATTGAGGAATTTAAATAAATCCAACAATGTTAAAAACGACAAATATTCTGTTTACTATACAAATAATTGGATAAAGAACACCCAAGGTAGTCTGAAGTATTGTTCTGAAAATAAATTACCGGTCCATATTCTTAAAGAATCTAAAGACAGAGTTGAATTTTTAAGTAATATGGCCAAATGTAAAGGTATTGTGTTTTTCCCGATAGCAAGAGAAACTTTTTGTAGACTGGTTGTTGAGGCAAAATGTTTAGGTTTGGAAGTAATAACGACACAAAATTATGGTGCAAGTTTAGAAGAATGGTTTAATAGGTTATCAGGTGATGAATTAATTGATTTCTTAGAAACTAACACTTTAAAAAATTTAGAAATCATTTCAACTTATATATGATATTATTTTGTTACGGCACAAGACCTGAGTATATTAAAATAAAAAAATTAATAGAAATGTGTGGGGAAAGTATTCCCCATAAAATTTTATATGTTACCCAACACAAAGATATTGTATTGGGTGATTTTGATTATAAATTATCCATTGATGATACGTGTGAAAATAGATTGGATAGTATTATGTCATCCGTATTTTTAAATTTTAAAAAAGAATTTTTGGAAGGGGTTACACATATACTTATCCAAGGGGACACCGCAACCGCTCTTTCATTATCCCTAATAGGATTACACCATAAAAAAGAAGTGATTCATTTAGAAGCGGGATTACGGACATATGACTACAATCACCCTTACCCCGAAGAAATGTATCGGCAGTTAATTAGTAGAATTTCAAACTATAATCTTTGCCCAACAGAAAGTAACAAGATGAACTTAGAAAATGAAAAAGTTCAGGGTAAAAATTTTGTAGTTGGCAATACCGTATTAGATAATCTTAATAAAGAAAATATTACATACGAAAATAAAGTCTTAATCACTTTACATAGAAGAGAGAATCATGAGATGATGTCGGAGTGGTTTGATGTTATCAATCGATTAGCAAAGAATAATCCTGAATTAAAATTCATTCTTCCAATACACCCAAACCCAAACGTCATAAAACACAAACATATATTGACACATGTTGATGTTATTGAACCATTAACCCATGATAAATTTATTGAGGAATTCAAATCCTGTAAATTACTAATTTCAGATAGTGGGGGTGTTCAAGAAGAGGCGTCGTTCCTAAATAAGAAAGTTATTGTATGTAGAGAAAAAACTGAGAGACCTGAGTCCTTGGGTAAAACGTCTTTTATATGTAAAAAACCCATTGACTTAGAAGGTATTTTTTACGATATTATTAACGATTTCCAAACAGAATATGATTGTCCTTTTGGTGATGGTAATTCTTGTGAAAGAATCATTGAAATATTTAGAAAAATTGTATGAGTATAACGGTAATATTAAATGGGTATAAAAGACCACATGTTCTCCAAAAACAATTGGAATCAATTAGAAATCAAAGTGTCCAACCCGAATCAATTTTATTTTGGCAAAATTCTGGTTCTCAATTTGATGAGGGACTAACCAAAGATTTAATTCACGCATCTTGTAATAGTAATTTAGGTGTGTGGGCAAGATTTGCATTTGCTTTAAATGCCAACACAGAATATATTTGTGTTTTTGATGATGACACAATACCGGGTAAACTATGGTTAGAAAACTGTCTAAACACCATGAAAATTCAAGAAGGTTTATTAGGAACTATCGGTGTAAAATTTCACACAAAAAACTCTTATTGGCCAGCAACAAGAGTCGGTTGGGACCAACCTAACGAAGAAATTGAAAAGGTCGACATTGTTGGTCACTCGTGGTTCTTTAAAAGAGAATGGTTATCGATATTTTGGAGAGAATTACCTGAAATCAATCAGAGTAAATTAGTTGGTGAGGATATGCACTTTTCATATACATTACAGAAATACGCAAATATCGGAACTTACGTTCCTCCCCATCCTAAAGAAAATAGAGAAATGTGGGGTAGTATACCAGAATATGCATGGGAACATGGAACTGATTCCAACGCAATTTCCGTAAATCATTCAAATATGAATTTAATGGGTGAAGTTTACCGTGGGTATGTAAATAAAGGATTTAAGACAATATTAAATGATTGAAAAGTATATTGAAGATTTTAATTCGTTTTGGGAAAAGATAGATAGTCGAACTAACTTTTCTTTTGTTAGATATGCCGATGGTGAAGTGATGTTAATGAATAATTCACCGATAGAAAAGAATACACAAGCGTATCAAAACGATAAATGGTTTTCGAGTGGGGGACAAACCAAATTAGGTGTGGATTTAAATGAATGTATAGGGTTGAACGACCCAAATTTTTATTTTGCAATATCCTCCAAAACTGATAGTATTAGAGACTATAATTTTTTATATGATAGAATACAAAATAAATCAAACATTACATTTGCTAACCTATGGATTAACGCAAATTACAAAGAAAATATATCAAGAATAAGAAATATAAATCGAGATGTTGTTTTAATTTGTAATGAAAATTGTGATTTAAAAAACATACCATTTAGTGTATCAGAATTTGTACCGTTCCCTAATGATTGTGTAAACTATTGGGAAGAACATAGAGATTCGTTTTTAGAAAAAATATACAATGTTTCTTCAAAATATAAAGATACTTTATTTATCGTATGTTGTGGACCAACATCTGCTGTTATCATAAAACATATGTTTACAAATAATAGTAATAACACTTATATTGATTTTGGTTCCGCATTAGATGTATTCATACATAATAAAATAACTAGACCATACATGTATGAAGGGTCACAATATCATAATCACATATCAAAATTTTAATTCAGTATGAATAATGATTTTTGTGTCATAGTACAAGGACCTTCAGACTACGTTAAAGAATTAAAAAACGCTTGGACTGGTTATGATTTGATTTGGTCAACATGGCAAGGTGAAGAATCAAAATACGATACTAATGATGTTGTCTTATTCAACAGTATTCCACACGATAGGGGTGTACAAAATATAGCACTACAAAAAATATCAACTTTGAATGGAATAATGAAAGCCAAAGAAATAGGTTACAACAGAGTCCTTAAATGGAGAAGTGATTTACTACCATCTAATGCAAATAGATTAGTTTCCACATTTAAAAAAGAGTGTGTAAATTTTTTGACTTGGCATAATGAAGGAAAATATTTTGTTGATTATTTTGTGGAGGGTGAAATAGATACGGTGTTTGATATTTGGAATGTATCTACCATACACGATGAGTATTCGGAAAAAATAATCACGGAAAATATAATATCACTTAACTATAAAAATATAAACTTTATGGGTGGCGAATTAAGTAATGATAATGAAATTTTTTGGTTAAAACGAAATATTAATTTGTCCACATATAAAGACGCACCATGTTATAGTATGGTGGTGATTTAAAAATTATAAAAATGATAGATAATTCAAAATTTATTGACGACGCATTTACTCAAGATGAATTAAATAGGGGTGCCTTTACCGATTTGAATGGTAGATGTCCATTATGGACAACAAAAATGATTAATGTTATAAAAGATAAAATTGACTTTAATGATGTCAACACAATATTAGATATTGGGTCAAGAGATGGTTGCCAAAGTTTAGAGTTAAATAGATGGTTTCCACATGCTAAAATATATGCGTTTGAACCAGTAAAAGAAAACTACGAATTTACAGTTAAGAACGTTGAGAAAATTAATAACATAAAAGTTTACCAATACGCAATAAACAATTACAACGGTAAAACTAAATTTTACGAAGTTTATAATGGAAATGTGGGTGCCAGTTCTTTATTACAGACAACAAACCACTGGCGTTCATCTCAGTGGGCCCAAAAGGAAACTGAGGTTGACTGTATTGTTCTTAGTGATTGGTTAAAAGAAAATGATATTAAAAGTGTTGATTTGATTTGGATGGATGTTCAAGGTGCAGAAAATATCGTATTAGACTCTCTAAAAGAATATTTAAATGATGTAAAAATAATAACCACCGAAGTAGGGTTACAGGAATTATATCGTGGTTCTACAAGTAAATCTGAACTAGATGAAAAACTAAATAGGTTTATACCAATAGACGAGTCGCCAGAATCTTCAAACACAGAAATGGATGTGGTTTATATCAACAAAAATTTAACACCTTATGGATAATAAAATTTGTTACGTTACTTATACAAATTCAAAATGTTCAGATATTTTGGATATGTTCTTGTTAGAACAAAAAAAGTACACAAACTTACCGATGTATTTTATTACAGATGTAATGATACCCGAGCAAATTTGTTTTTTATATGAAAATCAAGAACCTTATTATGAATCATGGTTAAAGTGTTTATCTTCAATACCATATGACTATTTTATATACTTACAAGAAGACTTTATTCTTTATAACAATGTCAGTCATGATAAAATTTTTAATTACCTCGATTTTTTACATGATAACCAAGAATATTCGTTCATTAGATTGTTAAAATCGGGGTCTGTTAAAGATAAAAAAATTTATGAGACCTTATATGAAATAGAATCCGACAATAAAGATATATTTTCTATGCAACCAACTATTTGGAAAAAAGATGATTACATTAAAATCATGAAAGGTACCAAAAATAATATGTGGTTAGAGAATGAAACATATAGAAATTTTATGATAGAAAACAACATCAAAGGTTTATATCATTACGATGGTGAAAACAAAAGGGGGTTGAATCATTTTGATAGTTCTGTTTATCCATATATAGCAACGGCTTTAGTTAGAGGTAAATGGAATTTATCTGAATACCCTAATGAACTCTCTCCATTAATAAATGAATATGAAATAAACGTAAATGTTCGGGGGATACATTAATAATGAAAATTGTTCTATCTTTTTACACCAACAATAAATTTAGTAACACCGTTCAAAAATTAATCGGATATTATAATTCACGTGGTTTCAATGATATCCGAGGATTTAAATCTGAAGATGTTAAGAAAGGTATTTTTTATGAAAACCATAAAGAAATATTAGATTGTGAAACGGGTGATGGATTTTGGTTGTGGAAACCAAAAATTATTTTAGATATTTTGAATGAATTAGAAGATGGGGATGCATTAATTTATACCGATGCCGGTGATTTAGTTGATGTTGATTATAATACGATTGCAAATTATTTGAAAGATAATGATTATTATTTTACAAATTGGAATGGAAATCGTTGGCCTCAAAAAATATGTACAAAAAGAGACTGTTTTATCTTGATGGATTGTGATGAAGAAAAGTTTCATGAAACACCACAGATGGAAGCAGGATTTATCATCATTAAAAAAACCAAACAAATGATGGAATTTGTTCACGATTATTTTAAGTATTGTAGTATTAAACAGATAGTTGACAATGAACCAAATCAAATTGGTGAGAATTTTCCAAATTGGCAATTCCATAGAAATGACCAAAGTATATTAACTAACTTGGTTGTGAAACATAATTTAAAATTTGATTATTGTCTCGATTATAGAATAAAATACAACGTATATATACCATGAAATTTATTGCATTAAATTATAATTATGACTTAAATAAAATGTCCCAAATCGGTCGGAAATGGGCGTTTGATGTCTACAAAAATAAAGAGTTTATATCTGATTATTCATCAGCATCTTATGCTTCATTTATTGATAAGAATAGAAAAAGTATTTTACATCTTTATACTGATGATGTTGAGGGTATGAAAGAAAAAATGAACAAGTATAACATTGACCAAGACAGAATTATTTATATTGATTACACGGAACAACTTACCAAATACAATGAAAGTCTTAATTATAGTTTTACAGTTTTAAATGATTTTATTAATTATGCAAAATCAGAAACTGAGTACACTGTAAAAATCGATAATGATTTATTTTTTCATTCGGAATTACCACAAATTGATGATAATTCTATTATGGTTTGGAAGTATGAAAGAATCGTTAGGAATGGTGACCCGAGATGGGGTGAAATAAAAATATGTAAACAGGTTACAAATGATTTAGATTTTAAAATTTATAATTTAGGTATTTTTGGGTTGCCCGCGGATTACAATATTCACCAAGCAAAAAAAATTATGGAAGATATGATATCGGTAGACATTTCAGATGTGACTGATACAGACTCGAAGATTTATCATTGTTGTGAGCAAACGGCAAATAATTGGATTTTTCACAAAGAAAATTATAACGTGATTGAAACGTATAATTATGTTGACCACCTGTTTGATAGAAAAGGTGATTGTATAGAATTATCAAAATATCTTTTAAAATGAAAACATCAGTAGTATTGACAATTCACAACAAGGAATTCTTAATGAACCAAGTGGTGAGTAACTTGGTAAATAATTTATCAGAACTGAATGACCAGATTGTAATAGTTTTTGATGGTTGTACAGATAATAGTGAAGGTATTGTTCGTGACAATTTAAAGAGAGTTAGTAATAAAAAAATTGATTACCTGTATGCCGACAATGTTTTTGAAACCAAAGCAAATAATATTGGTCTAAAGTCTGTTATAAATGATTATGTGGTCTTAATCCAAGATGATATGGTTGTCACAGAAAAAGATTTTGATAAGAGGATGTTGGAACCGTTCATAAAATATAGTGATGTGTTCGCTGTAACATCTTTTGTTGCTCACAATAACATCTATAATGAACAAACAAAACAAATAAATTACATCGATATTGCACATAAAGATAACTCATCAAGAGATATTTTTTATGCTAGAGAATATGGTAACAGAGGTCCACTAATGTACAACTATAATGACGTGGTCAAATTAAATTTTTTAGACGAATATTTTTCACCCCAAAATTATGATGATATGGATATGTCCATGAGAGCATTCAAAGAACTCGGAAAAGTGTCAGGTTTATATACGATAGATTATATTTCCGAACCTGGATGGGGGACCACTAGACAAAAAAATCAATCATTACATAATAATTTAGTTTACGTAAACGCAGCAAAAATACTTGAAAAACACAGGGATTTATTGTATAATAAAGACAAATATAAAGAGGATAGAGAATGAATAATATAGAGCTAAAGACATTTATGATTAATCATAATGTTAATATCCATGGTGTGATTCACGTTGGTGCACATTTTGGTCAAGAAGATGAAGTTTATAAGGAATTGGGTATTTCAAACAGAATATACTTTGAACCTCTATCGTCTAATTTTGAGACCTTAAAAGAAAAAATAGATGATGACGCAATTTTAGTTAAACTGGCGTTAGGTAATGAAAAGAGAAAAGTTTCTATGTTTGTAGAATCCTTTAATAAAGGTATGTCATCCTCAATATTAGAACCGAAATTACATTCTGTTCAATTTCCTCATATCGTTTTTGATTCTGTAGAAGAAGTTGAAATGGATAGATTGGATGATTTAAATTACGATTTTTCAAAATACAACATGATGAATATCGATGTTCAAGGTTTTGAATTAGAGGTTCTCAAAGGTTCCGTGAATACATTAATCAACATTGACTACGTTATTGTAGAAATAAACAGAGCCGAATTATATAAAGGTTGTCCACACTTTGATGAAATAAACAATTGGATGACACATCATGGGTTTACCTGTGTTGAACAATTTTGGTGGGGTAATAATTTTGGTGAGGGATTTTTTAAAAAAATAAAATGAAACGAGTATTAGTATTGGGTGGTGGCGGATTTATTGGTGGTCACCTAGCAAAAAGATTAAAAAATGAAGGAAACTACGTAAGAGTAGTTGATATAAAAAGACACGAATATTTTGATGAGAAAGACTTTTGTGACGAATTCTTAATATATGACCTTACGGACCCAAAAAACGTATCATCAGTAATGAGATTAGAAGAATTAAATGGTACGATATTACCGTTTAATTATTACAAACAACCATATTCAACTGAGGTCCCATTTGATGAGGTTTATCAATTAGCTGCCGATATGGGTGGTGCTGGTTACATCTTCACTGGTGAAAATGACGCGAATGTTATGCACAATTCTGCAATGATAAATTTAAATGTTGTAAATGAATCAGTGAAGACAAAAGTTAAGAAGATTTTTTATTCATCATCGGCATGTATGTATCCTGAACACAATCAATTAGACCCTAACAACCCAAATTGTGAAGAATCATCAGCATATCCCGCGAATCCTGATTCAGAATATGGTTGGGAAAAACTTTTTTCGGAAAGGTTGTACTTGGCTTTTCACAGAAATCACGGTTTGGATGTTCGAATTGCTAGATTTCATAACATATTTGGTCCATATGGTACGTGGAAAGGTGGTAAAGAAAAAGCACCAGCAGCTATGTGTAGAAAAGTTGCCGAAATGTTAGACGGTGGAGAAATTGAAGTTTGGGGTGATGGTCAACAGACTCGTTCATTCTTATATGTGGATGAATGTGTTGAAGCGGTTTTAAGACTAATGAGACAAGACTCTTTTTTGGGTCCTGTAAACATTGGTTCTGAAGAGAAAGTAACAATTAATGATTTGGCTCAAATGGCTATAGATATTTCAGGTAAAGAAATTTATATCAGAAATATTGGTGGGGAAGAATTTAAACAGAAGTATGGATATAAATGTCCTGTTGGTGTGAGGGGAAGAAATTCAGACAATAAATTATACCACGAAAAAATAGGTTGGGTTGTTAGTGAACCTCTGTTCTATGGAATGGAAAAAACCTATAAATGGATTAATAGTTTAGTTAAATAAAAAAGGGGGTTATTGACCCCCTTCTTTTTTTTCAATGTATTTTAATATAATTGCTAACGCCTCGTCGTCCCCATTAAAATCTTTTTCGGGACAAAAAAAGGGTCCTTTACCAGTGTCGTCTTTTTTAATGTAAAAGGCGGGTAAATATTCATTACCCGTTTGTTCAATTACTTTATTCCAAATCTCTTTATTCTTACCAACTTCAACTTCTCGGTAAGGTAATGATTCTTTTTGGAGTCTCTCTTTTAATCTTTTACAACCTCCACAACCCTCAAGTGTAAATAGAAGTAATTCATTCGCCATATTATAAAGTGTTTAATATTTCTTTGTAAAAAGAATCGGGTCTAACACCTGATGTTCTTGATACTTCGTTATTACCATTAAATATCATTACCGTTGGTACTGAACGTACCCCATATTCTTGAGAACCTGACATTTCAGAATCAACATTAACCTTGACGAATTTAACATCAGGGTATTCGTGTTGTAGTAAATCTAATTTTGGTAATAACATTTTACATGGTCCACACCATTCAGCGTAAAAGTCGGCAAGAACTTTCTCACCGTTTTGTTTCATTTCATTTAGTTTTTCAACTGTTACTAATTCCATTTTTCTTTAATTTTAAAATCCTATTTGTTTTTTATTTTCAACTCGAACCACGTCTTCATCGATATTATAAATATCCGCAAGTGTAGTTGGTTTATCAACTGTTTTTTTCTTACCTAAGTGTTTTAATAATTTGTTAGATTCTTCAACACTTAGAGGTTCAAATTTATGTTCACAAATTAATCTACCCTTTCTCAGTAGGGCTTGGTCAATTTTTTCTTTTTTCATATTGAAGGTAGCAACGATTTGAATATTCAAACAATCCCCAAGAATACCATCTGTTATGTTTAATATATTAGAAACACCAACAGAAGAACCGTTTAATTCTCTATCTGAAATTACTTTCTCGGCATCTTCAATAATCAGAATAGAGTTTTTATGTTCCATCAAGAATGGAATAATTGAGGGTTCTGAAAGAGATTCGGCCATAGATGGTGGAATAAATAGTATCTCTTTATCGACAATCAATCTTGTAAGGTACTTTATATACGAAGTTTTGCCCGTGCCGGGGTCTCCATGAAATAACACAATACCTTTATCATTTTTCTTGTTCAGTCGAGTGACAATAGTATCGTGTAGTTTTACAAACTTATCACCGTAATTTAATTTTATGTCAACATCAGGTACATTTAATTCATATTCCTCGGTGTCCATATGACCATGTTCAGATTTTACTAAACTAATACCACTCTTTTTTAATTCAAACTCAAATCCTGATATTTTTTTCAAATCAAAATTTGTATCAAATATACCATGAGATAATGTGTAATAAAATTCTAACTCAAATAATAATTCTTCTTTTTCATATTTTGATTTTAATAATATTGCAGTTTTATTATTATCATTAAGAAGAAAAATTTCTGTATTTGGTTTATGTACTCTTCTTTTAGAGGTTGAATTTAATTCACATATAGGTCTATATCCATCTGATATGAAATAATCCATTACATCTGATGTATACACCTTCTCCGTCTTATAAACAGATGGTATTTCATCAAAGGTGTGAAGATACAATTGATTCGTTGGTACGTCGGTACCATACGATGTTTCATAAATAAAATATTGGTCTGGTGTTTTTCTCATTCTATTTGTAATAAAATTTTAAATCCGTTGATTCATAAAAGTAAATTCCATTAAATTCACTATCTTCTACTTTTTTAAAAATCATCAAAGATACTCTTAGAAATTCAAGTTGTTCCTGTGTTAATTGAGGTTCACCTGTTTTTCTAAAATTATTTTCAGCGACTTTTAAAATACTATTATAAAACTCATCTTCGTTCAAGTTTGATAAAAAATATTTTCTCGCTTCCTCATTACTTTCAAAGTAATTTTTAATTGTTTGCAAATATATCAAACTTTCAGGAGAAAAATCCATTTTTAATAATTCATAATCAGTAATTCAATACCTTCGTTTTGTGTTCCGTCTTTTTTAGCGGCAGCCGCCTTTTTGAAAGTTTCTTTAGCCCATTTGTAACCAGTTGGTTGAAACATCAAAAGTTGTCCATTTTTACCAATACCAACACCATTTTCGGGGAACCAATCATGAAGTTGTTTAAACTCATAATAAGATAAACTAAATTTACCTTGTATACCCTTTAATGTGTTTGCCAACCTTTCATGGTCATTACTATCAAAATCATGATTTGAATAATAATTTTCTGTTTTCCAATAAGGGGGGTCCATGTAAAAATATGTTTTTGGCGAATCATACTTTTCAACAACTTTTTGGAAATCCATGTTTTCGACAAACGTGATTCTATCTAAATGTGCTCTATATTCAGGATGTTTGAGTTTGTCCATAAAGATTAACACCTTACATCTGTACTTACCCTTGTAATCAGTATAACTAGAAGTTTCGGGTTTGGAACCTGAGAAAACTTGAGTTAATACGTAAACGTATTTTGCGGCAACATCAAAATTGGGCTCATCCCCAATGACTAATTCTTCGTTGAATACTTCTTTTTGGTATGTACGGAACATTTGTTCATATTCAGGTGGGGTGTTTTCCACACCTAATTGTTGACATGGGTATTTCGCGAGTTCATCCCATAACCTATCGTAATGTTTAGCACATTTAAAAAGGTTTGCGTTCAATCGATTAAAGTCATTGTAAACGACTGTTTTGAGATTGGGGTATTTCTTTAGGTCCATATTAAAAAAGACCCAAAACATACCCGAAAACCCCTCCACGTAGGTTTCAATATCATTAGGTATGAACGGAACAATCCACTTACCTATTCTAGCTTTTCCTCCAATGTAAGATATCATTTATAATTTTATATTTTGCGTTATTAGTCCTCTAACTATAAAAATATAAGAAACTTTTTTCAAAAATGGAAATCAGTGCGCACTTTTATTTTACCGGCTGAGATTTGGTCTTTCCACCTTTCTGTCTTTTTCTTCTCGCGGCGCAGTGGGCTTTTTGAGAAAAACCTTTTGGATTGCTACAATCTATGGTCTTTTTATATTTCATTGACCATTTTTCAACCACCATGTCTTCCAACAATTCAATCAATTTCATATTGATAAATACTTATTTATTACTTATTTTTTGTATTATGGGATGTTCTAATTGTAAACAGAAGAAAGAAATGGCTCCTCCAACAAAGGAGTCATTGGAAAGATTAGCACAAAAGACAGAAAAGGTGATGTATGGTGCTTTTATTATTTGGAGTGTTTTCGCGGTTTACGGAATCTACTCCTTTGTTAAAAACTTTCTATGAAAAATGGAAAATACTTTGTAGTTCTCTTTTGTAACAAGAAAAGAGTTAAAATTCTATACAGGTGTCAAAAAAGGACAACTGTGTACGAGTATTGGCATGAATATAAGACAGAGAAAAAACCAAGATTTGTAAAAACACAAAACAGAAAAAGAAACAACGAAGTAGTTTATGAACTTGCGTTAATTTTTCCTAACAATAGGTGGGCGACTAAAACATTTGTCAAGGATAGTTTGGGGAGATTGATTGAGGCTAAGTACGAAGATGATAAATTCAGAATCAAAGAGATAATTCCTTATTGGAAAGAAGAACTAATATACGATTTTCAAAAGAAGGAAAGAATTAGATATCATGAATTGTTAGAACAAATAACATCTATAAATGAAATAGGTCAAATATTCACATTGAATAATAAACTATTTGTTCAAAACGATGATAATATACTGTTGTTTGGAAATAAGAACATCCGTGACGCTAAAAGGTTGTTTGAATTGATAAGAGAGGACGTTCTAAAAAAGAAGAAAGGTAATTTCATATTCATAAAAGACGTGTCAACCGCACAAAGAAAATTGTTATATCAACTACTTGAATCCAAAGGATTTAAAAAATCAGAATTATTTAGACACTACTCTTATTAAAGATGATATCCACCTGACCAATTTTAATTGTAAAAGTTTTGTCGGGTTTAACCATTCGACTATTTTGTTTTTTTGAGATATAATCAAAAGTTTGTAGAAACTTTTCGTTTTCTAACTCAATAACCAATGTGCACGATTTAGTATCCAAATTAATTTTTTCAATTAAATCTGATATTATTGCCAATTGATTTATCAAGTCACCTTTTTTTTCCATATCCAAAAATTATAGAAAGTCTTTTAAAAAAAGAAAGTTTTTCTTTTTTAGGGGTCTCAAACATTTTGGTTTTATCCAATTTTTTGATTTCCTCAATCATTTGATTCTTGTGGGATTGTATCTCCTTGGAGTCCCTCTCCACTTCCCGATTCAACCAATTTAATCCCTGTTGTATTCTCTTGTCTTGCATCCTCAATAAATGATATTTCTTTTAACTTATCAAGTGTCTGGTGTTGAAACAAAACTTCTAACTCTTTAATCTTTTGTTGTAAGAGTCTTTGTTTCTCTTCCATTTCTTTATTCATGGTTATTATTTCTTTTGCACAAGAAAAAACAACATCATAACCATCAGCGGTTGCATTACTGATTAATGAAACCAAAGTAAATTTCTCATTTTTATCTTGTATCTTATATTTGATAGATTTGTATTGAGAAATTATTGATTCGATTTTCCAAGTAACAGGAAGTTTAATGTCTAAACTTACGTTATTGTCTATTTCTCTCAAAGAGAAAAAATATGGTCTTAAATGTCTTATATTGTCAAACACTAAATTATATTATTAAAAATGTTATTATGTAAGAAACCGCAAGATAAAACAAAACAGATTCTATTTTGGTCAACTTTAATATTGAGGGTTGTTCTGAGAAGAATTTTATCAAAAATTCAACACAGAACCTTAGTACGTAAATGGTACTCAATACCATCAAAAAAATAAAGATATAATTAATCATCATGTTTTTTTATTTCTTGTAATAGTTCTTTTCTATAAAGAGGAATTAACTCTTTTATTTCTTGAGCATATTTTCTAGCTCGAATAGATGCACTTCTATTACCCTTTTCGAATACCTTGGTGGTATCAACAGACATTTTTTCCACCAAGTCTTTGATTTGTTTAAGTGTGTCCATTTTTCCGTTTTTATATATAGTATACGGAAAATAAACTACTTTTTCAAGTTTTGTTCGAATAATTTATAAATTTCTGTGAGAATGTCCAACTCGGACCTTGACTTTTGATATCTAAAATCAAATAACTTGTAAAAGTATTCAGATATTCTATTTTCTTTTTCTTCCAATTTAACAAAATAGTACGCCTCATAGAAAAAATTCCACATATATTCATAGTGGGTTCCTTTCTCCTTGAAGAATATTTTTTCTTTATCAAAATTGGTGATTATTTTATTCCAACACCAATTAAAATGGTTTCGTTGGTCTATTTCGTCATAAAGTACATCAGAACCTAAAAAGGTTTCGTCTACTAAATCATATAAAGAAGATAGGAAATCATAAAATAATATTATTTTATCCCTATTAATGTTGTAGGTTCTATACCAAATGTCTATTTGATGTTTGTATTTTTCAGAAATATCTGACTCAATATACTCTTCTCTATTTTCCATAATCCTCATCTGTTAAAATATAAGGATAAAAGAAAACAAAAAAAAGAAGATTACTGAGTACTTTCGTTGTATCCGATGATTTTTTTCATTCTCGAGATTTCCTCATTCACAATTGAAGTCATTGTAGTTTTAGATTCATTCACACTCTTTACTTTTAAAGGTTGAACTCCTCTTGCTCCATGGAATGCTTCAGGTGCGTCTTTCTCTTTTTCTTTTTTTCTTTCAGCCGATTTACTTAATCTCTCTCCTGTTTTTGTTTTTATAACGTTAGCAGCATTTTGTGAGTTACCCATTTTTGAGTCACCTTCTAATGCCATTTTTAATCTTTTTTTGAATGATTCTGATGGTTCAAAATCATAATTTAAATCTAAAAGGGTACCACCCTTCATATTATCATCAATATACTCTTCTTGTTTCTCAGTTGGGTTTACCGCCATTTTTTCACCTTTACCAACTTGTTTTGGAAACTCAGGATTATCATTACCATCAAATGTTGATGCTTTTTTCAGTTTTTTCTGAACATCTTTAATTGCGTCGTCATTTTCTTTTTTAGAACCACTCTGAGCTTTCTTAGTTACCGCAATACCGGGTACCGCCTCACTTAGATTTTTTTTTGAATCAATTACCATTTTTTTAATCAAAGAAACCATTTCACTTTCAGTAAGTCTAAGAACCGATTTCTTAGATTCATACATACCAGTACCACACTCTGAACACATTCCTTCCTCATTCATGGGTGAACCACACTCACTACACGTACCCATTTCACCTTCATTTGTATCAATATCTTTAGTGATTGTTACTTTATGCATTTTACCACTTCCTTTAGGGAATTCGAATTCTTTTTTACCAGCATCTCTCGCTTTATCAGCAGCCAAAACAAACGCGCTTGATTCCTCCACATTTGTTTCTTCTTCCATATAACCTTGTCCACACTCATCACAAACACCTTCCTCTTCTTCAAGTTGTTTCCATGATTCTTCAACATTATGTACTTTTCCGTTAAATTTAATTTCTTTTAGACCTTTTTCTTTAGCGGATAAAATGGCTTCTGCCATGCTCGATACTTTAATTTTTTTCATTTTTGTGGTTTCTTTATTTTCTTCTAATTCTTCTCCCATCTGGTCTAATTTATCAATCATTTCAGTTGGTGAATTATATTTTACTTTTTCGATTATGAACTCCTTTTTAGGATGTTTCTTTTTATAAATATCCAAATGTTGCATTGCAATTTCTTCGGATTCAAATGTTTCAACGGGTTCTCCCTCGCAAGTAATTTGAAACATATCTTGAGATTTTTTATTTTCTTTTAATATGGTTCTTTTTACTTCGTCAAATAATGACTCCGAAATGATATTTGATATATTCTTTTTCATTTACTTAATAAATATCTTATTTATTTCATTTATTACAATTTTCTCGACCTGAGAATACGGTAATCCTAATTTTTTTGATACATTATAAACGGATTCTTTCAATTCTTGGTCTTCAAAAAAATCTAAACTTTTGATATCACCCTGATTACAGTAAGGATATTTTTTACATCTTTCTTTTACCTTTACATAAACACCACCAGGACCTCCCCATTTTGGGAAATTTTTATCTTTTACCGCTCGACTGTTCATGATACTATTGGGACCATTGATTTTTAATGGGTTCGACCTACCAGCACTATAAGAAGTGTCATATTGTCCTGAAGAAGAAGAGTCTGTAACTTCACTTAATTCTTCTTCAAAATTATGAATCTTTTTTATTTTCCTTTTAACTAATGGACCGCTCAGAGCTCCCTCAAATGAACCTGAGGAATCTGCAGAAGTTTCATTTGTATCTTTTGGGGAAGATTTTTTCCCTCTCAATATTTTCTCGAAATTATATGACATTATCTAACACTTTTTAAGGGTTGTTCCCAAAAAGACTTACGTTGCCATAGTGTTTTGAAAAGTTCCACAACAACTTTAGATGATAGGTCAACGATTCTTTCATCAACTGACCTAGCACCTATCTCTTTTTGTATTATTTTCATTACAATGGTATGTGCTTGAGTGGTCTCAAGAAAATCTTTCATTTCTTTTCTTGCAATCTTTTCAATTTCTTTAACATCGGTGTTTGTAAGTGCCATTATGCGTTCATTCTATCTCTAATTAATGGCTCCATAGCCGATGTGAAAGTTGGTTCAAATTTTCTCAATTTTTCTAACATGTCCATTGTTTCGTCGTCTAATAATAACATGTCGCCATTTATGTATAACCCACTACCTTCACCCGAAATCATAACAAAATTAATTTCTAAGTCTGTAATTTCACCATCAAGTCTGATTTCAGTCTCGGTTATGGTAATTCCAGGTTCTAAACTTGCAATTTGTGAAACTTGTTGTCTAAATGAATCAATTATTTGTGATAAGGCGGTTTTTTCTTCAGGTTTAAGTTTTATATCCTCTTGGTCAGAAGACAATAATTTAACATCCACATCATTAACAACCTCCACGTTATCGTACTGTTTTTTGTTTAACTCGTTATCGGTATTTTGTGTATTGGTATTAGGTTGTTGAGTTTCATCCTCTTCCTTAATCAAATTCTTGTTGGTGTACACGGTTTCATTAAGAGACCTTAACGTCTTTAACATACCTTTTATCTCGTCGTACCCCGATGTTTTTCTATTGTTCATTTTTAAAAATTAGTCTAAAATTAAATGATGGGTTTATATCTGTATAAATATTTGAGAAATTAGATTTACACACTACACCATTAAATTTAATAGCGCTTTCAAGATATCCCTGAGAAGGTACTATATTTTTTGGTATACCGTGGGATTCACATATATGTTCACACAATGATGAAATTGATAATACTTGGTCATCATTATACCTATCCCAAAAATAATGGTTTCTCCAATTTCTAACGAAAGGTTCACATCTGTAAGGGTCTCCAATCCAATTATGCATGAAACCTGTTACGGTATTTTTACTTAACCATCCTAAATTTTCAACCGCAATTTTAATAAATTGTTTGTCAATATAAGGTTCGTCAAATGTATTTGAATAATAGTTGGTATCGAAAAGTTGGTAGATTGTACCTAATTTAGTGACAATAAAGTGTGGTATTTCGTCGTATTTACCACACTTCCTGTACTTTAATTTATTAATGAAATCGTCCGCACGTCTATTAGTGTCGTACAGTAATATTTGGGTTTTTTTCGTTCTGCGACGAACAACATTTAAAGTTTTATCATCTAAACCTTCTACGTTGTGTATTTCCAACATTTCTAGTTAACCTTTTACTGATAACAGAAGAAATGTCGTTGTCTTCTGTATTATTTATTTCCCCATTGTCCAAACCAAAGTTTTCCAACGATTCCTCCTGTTGTGGGGACTCTTCTAATTTTTTTTTTCTTCCTCAATGGGAAGTTGTTCATCTTGTATTGGTTCCTCAACAATCGGTTCAGGTGTTTCAATTATTTCCTCAACAATCGGTTCAGGTGTAACAATTGGTTCTTCAATTACTATCGGTTGTTCTTCAACTATTACAGGTTGTTCTTCAACAATTGGTTCTTCAATTACTATCGGTTGTTCTTCAACTATTACAGGTTGTTCTTCAACAATTGGTTCAGGAGTAATAGTTGTTTCTTCAATTACTATCGGTTGTTCTTCAACAATTGGTTCAGGTGCAATAGTTGGTTCAGGTGTGACAATTGGTTCTTCAACTATTACAGGTTGTTCTTCAACAATTGGTTCAGGAGTAATAGTTGTTTCTTTAACAACCACCGGTTCTTCTTTAATTAAATGGTCCTCAATTAAAAAAACATCTGATGAGTCATTATCCTCTTCTTCCTCAGGAGTTTCAACATCTTTTGGTTGGGGGGTTTTGTTAAGTAATTTTTCTAAAATATCTAAATCTTCTTGAGAGATTCTAACTCGAGAGACTTCACCAACAATGTCTTTAGCATCTACCACCGGTGTTTCTTCACCAACGGGTTCAGGAGCGTCTTTTACCACTGGTTGTTCAACCTCTACAGTATTTTTCTCACTCTGAGTAAACTTAACTAACATATGTAGAAAAGAAAGTGAAATGATTGGTAACATACCTCCAGCGAAAAACGCTAAAAATCTTTTGTGACCAATCATGTCTGTAGGGTCAACACCAATATATTCTAAAAGTGGTGAAACTAACTCAACCCAAGAAATAAATGCTTGACTCGTAATATCAATATATGAATAGGCGAAATAAATATTACCAATAAATTGAATGAGGGTTACAATACCAAATGGGAAATATACTTTTCTACCCATATCAGCTGATATTGCAGCCAACGCAGATAATGCGGCAATTTCGATACCTATTGATAAATAGATAGCCCAACTAATTGGGTTTGAAATTCCGTACCATTTAGTTACGTGTGATATTGAAACCAACGCAACAGTTATAATTGGTATTAAAAACGCAGATACTATTAATGTTTTATAATTTTTATTAATCCAATTTTTCATTTAACACTATTTTCCAACTTGCTTATTTCATTATCAATTTCAGTTTGACGGTTTACATCTAAAATTTTTCTATCAGTTGCTTGAATCATTCTTTTTTCTGATTTCAATCCTTCAATTCTTAACCTAACATCCAATTCTTCTTTGGTGTAGGTAGAATCTTTAATTGACTCAATTTCCTTTCTCATTTTAGAGAGTTCTCTTCCGTCGCCACAACTTTTAAAAAATCCTAAAAGTGCAACAACCAAAACGATTATTGTGAAATTTTTTTGAATAAAATTTTTCATGTTTTTTATTTATAAATAGTTTAATAATCCATAACTGTCGTTACGAAGTTTCTTTAGTGCTTTATCACGTAGTTGTCTAATACGTTCTTTAGTGCATCCGAATTCATCACCCAAGTCTTCTAAATTCATTTCAATACCGTTCAACCCATAAGACTTTTCAATAATGACCTTTTCTCTATCGTCAAGGATTGAAAGCATTTGAGAAACTCTTTTTTTAATTTCTTCAGACGTATTTAAAATGTCTTCAGGGTTATCAGCGTTGACATTAATGATGGTATCGATTAATTGGTCTCCCTCTTCATTTATTTCATCATTCAAGTTTACACAATGAGGTAGTACTATTTCTGCCCCATTATCTTCATAATTGATAAAGAAAGGGTCATCAACATTTAACTGTTCATTTTTCTTTCTTTTTTGATTTTCCTGAATAATGTTTGACGGCAGTCTTATCATCCTTGAATTCTCGTTTAGAGAAGCCATAATAGATTGTTTAATCCACCAAACAGCATATGAAATAAATTTGTAACCACTGTTAGGGTCAAATCTTTCGGCGGCTCGTATGAGACCGATATTACCTTCGGATATTAAATCAATTAAATCCATACCATTGTTTTGATATGATTTAGCGACGGTGATTACAAAACGTAGATTACCCACTACGAGTTCGTTTAACAAATCGACTCTTTCCTTCTTAGGTAGGTCTTTATTTTTTAAGAGTTCGAAGACTTCATCCTGTCTTTGGTGAGTAATTACCTTAATCTTTCGGATGTCTTTGATGTAGTTCTGAATTTCTTCAGTGTTGATTAGTAATGTTTTGGCCATGAATGTTCGGTTTGTGGTTCATGGGTAAAAATATGTAAAAAAAATCAATTTTGGAAGCCATCCAAGAATTTTTTTTCGTCAGGAGTCAAACTGTCTATCCCCTCCTGTTCAATTTTCTCTAAAATATTATCAAGGTCCATTGTTTCGTTAGGGTTCTCGGTGTTTTCTTTTTTATTATATTCTAACCTTAATGAACTATATTCTTCACTTGGCTTAAACATAAAGTCCTTCATCTGTATAGGTAAATTGGCACTATATATACTTTCTCTTTCGAAGAGGAAGTAAAATTTCACATCCTCCATAGAAATAATATTGTGAAGTTCTTCAGAGAGCTCTTTTCTATTTGATTCGGATTCAAATATAACTATTATACTTTTAGACGTATCTTCAATAACAAACCTAACCTTGGCAATTTTTGGACTAACTCCAAGAACTTCCAAACAAAAAAATTCAATGTCTTCGTGGTCTTCGAAATTCGCGAATAAAAATAAAAGATATGTCTTCATTCAAATAAATTACTGTACGATTAAAAATACGGATAAAATTGCAATAAGTCCACCCCCAACGATGGTTTTGAACTTATTTTTCACCTTTTCTTTCTTCAACTGTAATTCTAAATTTTTTGTGTGATTTTCTAAAATTTGATATTTTTCGTCTTGAGATTTAATTATTGTTAAATAATTTTCCTCTTTCTTCTGCATGGTAACAATTACACTATCTTTCAGTGAAACCTTTTCCTCTAATTTTGTGATTTGTTCATTTGATAATTTCAATTCAGCAATCGCAGAATCACCTCTTAATAAGTCTTTAGCAATTGACTTAAATGTAGAAACCGGTAAACATTTTACTGGTTCGGGGGTTCGATTTTTATTATTTGTATCTGTCTGAGAAAAAGCTATCAAGCTCTGGCTCAGTAAAATTAGAAACACGATTAATTTTTTCATGATATACTTCCTTTACTATTGTTTTTTGATTTTTAATTTTATCGATACTATTATCAACTTCTCCAATTTCTTTATTGATGTTGTCGATTTTATCGTCTAACATTTCTTGTTCTTTATACATGTTATTAATTACAACATTCAAAGAATCAATCTTCGCCTTATCTTCAGGTGACATACCCACTCGAGGTGTTAAAATGAAAATCATCCAATACAGAACGAACAACCCGAACACAACCATTAAAACGGTTTTATAGTTCTTTGCAAGAAAACCTGCAATTTTATTTGTATTTTCTTTTGCGTTTAAAAGTCTTTCGTCCATATGATATAAATATTAATAATAATTATTTTTTCTTTCTAATTATCTCATCGATAATGCCATAACTCAACGCATCTTCTGATGATAACCACAAATCTCTCGACGCATCCTCCATGACAACTTCGGATGGTTTGTTACAATATTCACCCAATAGGTCAAATAGAATTTTATTTAATTTTTCCCATTCTTTCATATTAATCTTAGCATCCTGAATATTACCTTCAAAACCTCCTGAAGACTGATGTAACATTGTTCTACTGAATCTTAGTGAACATCTCTTACCTTTTGTACCCGCACCAAGTAAAACCGAACCCATAGATGCTGCCATTCCAGTGTTGATTGTACGAATATCCGAGTTGATATAATCCATTACATCCACCATTGATAATCCACTTTTTACAGAACCACCAGGACTATCAATGTGCATTGTGATATCAGTATTATCGATACTGTCTAAAAACATAAGTTGAGCTTGAACCACTGTCGACATGTTATCGTTTACAACACCCGCAACCCATATGATTCTTTCCATCATCAATCGTGAGAATACATCCATCACGGTTACGTTCATTTGTCTCTCTTCCAATATGTATGGAGTTAAACTGTCTTCAACTTGTTTGTTGTAGTGATGTAAATTTAAACCGCTAATCCCTTTGTCCTTAGCGAATAGTCCGAAGTCTTTATATAGTTTACTGTTCATGTGAATTATTTTTTTTAAATCTAAGAAAAAAAAGTGATATTAAGAAATTTTTGGTGTGATAAAATCAATTGAACTAATGTTGTTATCTTTTTTGACCATAACCAAATTGTCCGACCAGTTTCTAATTAATGGGTTATGGGAAATAACAAATATGTGTTCAAAATAATCTTTAATTTTTTTGAAGAACTCTCCCACCATTTCCAAATTCTCATCCGCAATTTTACCAAATACTTCATCCATTACAACAATATTTGGTTTGGGTAATGACGATATCTTGGTTAATACGCTTCGAAGGGCAAGTGATGAAATAGTTCTTTCATAACCCGAACCACTAACGAGTGGTTTTACTACTCTAGTTTCAGTATCAATCATTATAAATTCAACCTCGTTTCTCTCGTTGATGTTCAATTCTAAAATAAAGTGACAACTATCAACTAAAAGTCTGTACAACTCTTGGTTAATTAGTGGGACCATATTTTTTAAAATAACCTTTGAGATTCCATTCTTACCGAAAACGGTTAGGTAAACCTTGAAGATAGATTGAGTTTCATTTTCAACTTTTATCTTTCTAATTAAATCCTTATTAGTTTCAATTTTTTCAGTTAAAGTTTGATTCTGATTTTTTAATCTTTCAATAGTAGTGCCATAACTTCTTAGATTTGCATTGAGGGTTTCAATTTGAGACTTTAAACCCACAATTTCAGCATCTATTCTTTGATTCTCTTCTAACTTTTGTTTGTTGCGGTCATAGTTATCAAGTTTTGTTTGTAACTTTTCAATTTCTATTTTTTTCTGCTCGACCTCCAACTCATACCTTGTCTTTTTAATTTTGTTTTTTTCGTACCCATCGTACTCTTTTTTCAAATCAATAAAGACCTTTTCCTTTTCAGTTAATTCATCATACTTCTTACGATTATCTGTTTGAATTTTCCTAATTGATTCGACCAATTCTTTTAATTTATTTATTTCATCAGTGTGGTCAACCTCAGCTAATGCTCTTTTACAGGTCGGACATATTTGTCCTTCCTCTAATTGTTTTATTAGTTCTTCGTTTCGTTTAATGGAGTCAGCATTTACTCTACCTTCCACAACTATTCCATTCATTTCATCTTTTAGTAACAAATGATTTTCCTCAAGATAAAACTGTGAAGGTTCTTTTACATTAACAGAATCGGCGTTAGTAATTGAAACTTGTTTTTGTTTTTCCAAATTACTAATATCAACCTTTATTTGACTTGTATTGGTACGAATTAAATCTTGGTCAATATCTGTGTTTCTTTTTGACAACAAATCATCTCTTTTATTTTCCGCATTTTTTAAGGTTGACTGAGTTTTTGTTGTTTCAATTTCTAATCTAGATATTTCTGATTTGTTTTCATCGATACCTTCTTGAAAAGAAGTAATCTCTGTTTCCAAATCATTCATATTATGATTATTGGAAATCAATTTTTTACTCCATTCACTTTGAATTGTTTTACAGATTTCTTCTTTTTCTTTAAGAATTTCTAAACCTAAAAACTTTGTAAGTATTAAACCTCTTGCAGTAGGTTTTGATTCAATGAGTTCTTCTAAATTATTTCCAGTTGTTAATATTGTTGATAGAAAATCTTCCTCTGTGCCGATTGCCTTTGTTATAAAATCTTCAGTTTCTCTACGTTGTTCACCTGTTAAATTTTCAATCGTACCATCTTGATTTTTTTTATAAAAATCCAATTTATTTGTGACGGTATAATCACCACTTTTTGTTTTCTTACGTGAGCTTATTCTCTCAATAATGTAGTCCTCATTGTCTATGGTTATGTATCCCTTAACTTTTACTTCGTCATTGTTACTGAACCTATTGAAAATTTCTGAATTGGTTTTAGTTTTTGTGGTTTTATTAAAAAATAAAAACATCATTAAATCAACTGTTGCAGTTGACTTACCACCAAAATTTTTGGGTGTAGATTCTACAACTGTGATGCCGGGTAATATGGTAAAATCAATCTCATTGTTTCCCCCATAGGACAGGAAATTTGAAAATTCAACCTTTTTGATATACCATTTAGTGTATTTGATTCTATCACCGTTTTTACGGATGAATTCTTCATTTACTTTATTGTCAAGATTATTAAGTCTTTCTAATGATATATTGATTTCATTCTCCTCAACGAAATCTTTCATCAAAGTTTTTTGGTACTGAAAATCAGAAATATTTTCTGTTATGTCTAATGACGCTAATTTTGTTTGGTCATCATTGGATATAACTTTAGTTATAATTTGAACGTACTTTGTGTTGTATTTCTTTTGAAAATATGATTTAACTCTATTGAGTTTTTCAGAGGTGAAGTTCTCATGTGTATCCTGCCATGTAACTTTAATGTAGGGATTTTTAAGATTGGTTACTTCTTTCTTTGTAGTGTCCATTTGTTCTTCTTTAAGTTATAGGTTTGAACGTGTTCTTTTTTAAATGACATCCATTTTTCTATCTCTTCACTATTGTTTGGTTTGAATTCTGTGAAAAGTATTTTGTCTTTATTCTTAATTGTGGTTGGTTTTATTAATATAACTTGAGTAAAATCTCTGTTTGTTCTAATAAACCAATGCTTATTTTTGTTTGGGGTTATAGTATCACCTACTTTATCGTACCAATACTTTACCTTCCGTATTGGAATATTAACAGTCCTAAAATCATAACCACTAATCAAGGAATATTCATTCTCCCAAAAATCACCAATCCAACCCCCTCTTTCCAACTCCACACCAAATGAATTATCGTCAACACAAATTAAATCAATTGCTTTTGAATTAGGATGTGACTCGAACAAAATGTTAAAAACTTCTTTAATGAAAATTTTAGCAAAATTTCTTACTTCAGTGTCATCAAAACTTCTTTTTATGTAACCCATTTAAAATTTTTGAACATCCCGTCAGGGTTTATTTATTGAATCTACTTTCTTCAAAGAATTCAACTATTCCATTTATAGCCCATACACTTCCCGCGGTAAACATACCGTCAAAGAAAATAGATGGTAACCAATGAATACCAAAATGAGTTGTCATTCCCCCGAGACAGATTGAAAAGAAGAATCCAACCCATGTTGATGTACATAACATACAACTAATCAATCCTGAAATAAAATTTCCAACTCCTTGTAAAGGAGCGTATTCATTTTTGGCCCAATTATGTATGGAATCTCTTACAGAGTCAAAAATAGAACCGTAAACGATTATAGTGCTCATTCCATATGCTGCCATAATCCAAATAAAAATGTTTGTCATGTTTGAATGTATTTTATAAAATATATGAAAAAAAAATCAATAAAAAAATTATTCACCATATAAAGATGAGAGGTTACTGTCCTTCATAAATTTACCCTTTCTGCCGAGACCCTCTAATGATTTTGTTAGACTTTCCAATTCAGACTTTAATTTCTCATTTTCAACTTTTAAAGTGTTTAATTCTTCGTCATTTTTTACCTCAATAATCTTTTCAATTGGGACTTCTTTTATAACCTCTCTTACTACAATCTGAGTATCCCCTTTTATCTCCACCGGTACCTCTTTAATAACTTCAACAGGTACCTCTTTAATAACTTCTCGAATAATTTCAATTGGTTTTTCAATTATCCTATCTACGGGAATCTCTTTAATAATTTCTTTGATTACTTCCTTCTCTACTATCTTTTCACCAGATGAAAATCCAAATGGTACTTCACCGTACTTTACAATATTGAAACCTTTTTTAAAAACTTGTTCCGCAAATTCTTGAGGATTCTCAATTTTGTTTAATTCACAATACTTTATGAATTCATTATCTAATATTAAGTAGTTTTTCTGATTCATTGTCAATATCTAATATGTCAGATATGGAGAAATGTAGAAAAGGTTGTTCATTCTCTATATCATAAGTATGGTATTCATCGTTTACCACGTCATAAACACCGTATCCGTGATAATTAACTGTCTCACCAAAATTTTGTTGAATCAGAGAACCAATCATGATAGCTTTACCTCCGTTGGGTAAGTCAAACATTTGTCTTTTATGGATATCACCACAAAGTAATAAATCCAAACCAACAAAGTTTAATGGTGAGTAGGCATTTTCAAACTCGAACCCTAAATCAGTGGACAAACCTTGTATTGGTCCATGAAATAAACCAACATAAAATTTATTATCCTCTTTTTCAAAATCGGGTTTTTGATTGTGTTGATATAAAGAGTAAACCACCCAATTAATGTTCTCATCCTCATATACCCCACTGTTTTTGAAATATTTGACATTTTCATTATTCAACATTTCAACAATTGGGGTAATACTATCCAATCTACTCACATTATTTTCTAAAAAATCATGGTTTCCTGGTATTATTATAACAGGTCCGATGTTTTCGTGTAACTGTGTTAGGAACCAAGATGTGAGCATCATTTGTTCGTTTGAGATATTAATTTTTTGATGAGCAATGTCACCAGTAATGACCACTCTTATCTCATCGTAATTACAATCTTCCACTCTTCTCATCGCATCGTCAATTACCATCTTGAATTGTTTCTTATACATGTCATGTAATTGAAAGGTCCTGATGTGTAAATCAGATATGTGTATAATTTTTCTTATCATTTTAAGTATTTTTTTATATCCATTTGTAAAATCGAATTGGTCATGTCCGATGGGACTTTGTATTCCGTAAACGTCCCATTATCTTTAAGATGTGTAATGACACAACCTAATAATTTGATATCTGAAAACTTACTACCTTCCAACATTTTTAATAATAGTTTACCATACAATGGTAGTTGAACATAATAGTGACTTAGAGCGGTATCATAATAGTTTTCAAAAGGGTGTAACATTTTTGAAGTATAGGGTTGTATTTGAAAATTCTTTTCTTGGTTTGTTTTCCAATCCGTAACAACAATTCCAAATCCGTCTTTTTGTTTGTTCATCATCAGCCAGCATTTATCAGGTTGACCAACATATCCTAGTTCAGGGTCACCCAACACCATTTCAGTATCTAAGAGTACCGCACCTCTTTCTTCCATCAAGGTTAAAAAATCTTTACCCGCTGATATCATACTGTCACTCTTCATGATTTGTTGATTGTCACATTCAAAAATTGGTTGTCTCACATCTTTATAATTACCATATCTACCAACTAAATCAGTTTCTAACATGTAATGAACCCTACTACCTAAATTTGTAGAGTAATCACCCGCTTTCTTCCATTTTTCTAACAATAAACGAGTTTCTTCCTCGTCACCATCTGTCATTTGGTAAGCTTTAGATTCTGCATCAAATGGGATGTAAAATTTTTTAATGACTTTTGATACGGATGGAAAATTATTTCTATGTTTTCCATCTAAATCTCTCATAAAATAAATGTGTTCATCTTCATAAAAAGTAAGTTCTAACTCCTTTTTTCTAATTTCAACACACTCTCTGATTTCCTGTGCTATTTCTGTTAAATTCATTTTAATCTAATTTAAATTCTTTGTATTCGGTTAAGTTTCCTTGTAAATCTGCAATGTCTTTGTCTTTAGGTAGTTTCACGATGTTTATCTTACCCAATAGTTTACCACAATTTAATTTGTGATATAATTTTTCTGCGTCGTCCCACGCATCACCATCTAACAATATTGTCACTTCACATCTAAGGTCATATATTTTATTAAAGAGTAAATCACTTATGTACTTACCTAACATTGGGACGGCATTATCTAAAAAAATAGAGTCAAACGCACCCTCGACTAAATAAATTTTTTTTGACCAATCTATCAAACTTTCATTAAAAATAATTGTCTCTTTTTGTACGTCAGGATTTTTATATTTTAATTTAGTTTTTGACAAAAATGAACGTGCAACAAAGTAATTGATTTGTCTCCATTCATTATAAGATGGAATTATTATTCTATTCTCATATGGTCCTGAGAATGCAAACCCTATATTGTGTTTTCTTATTATTTTGTCAGTAACGTTTCTCTTTTTTAGATACGCCATGGCTTGTCTATAGTGGTGAGTCAATTTAACACCGTCACTTGGATTGTTAAGTGCAATAAATTCTTTGGGTAATTCAACTTGTTTGAATTGTTTTACCACAAGTTCTACCTCATCAGGTTTTAATAACTCATATCTTTTTAGATGTTTTTCGTTTCCATATTTTTTTATGAGTTTGTAAACCGAGCCATGGGTATTGTATAATTCAGAACATGACCAACACTTATAAACCAACATTTTGTAATTGATTTCCAAGTTACCTTTACCATCACCGTGGTCTAATCCTTTGATTTCGTGGGAACATACTGGACAATCAAACGCCAACTGTCCTTTGTATTCGTTGTGCATTCTACAGTCACCAAGAATATCTTCAAGGATGTCAATAACAGGTTTGTATTCAATGGCAACTGATGGCATAGATAAAATATACAAAATAAAAATTGTAAAACCAAACCGCATAAAAAAAGGTGGGGGTTATACACCAAAACCTCCCACCTTATGTCAAAATACTAATGCTATCTTGACATTATTAGTTATTGAATCAAATTCTTTTCAAAGTATACACAATCATTTTCATAAAAACAAATTTTAATTGGAAATACCTAATTTTTGCATGTTCACAAATCCAATCACCGCTGTTGCCGCATCACTCATATCGTAGTTTTCTTTTTTCAATTGACCGTTTTTACCATACAACCACTCTACCTCAGGACAAACGGTATTTACGTTTTCCCATATAATGTGTTTCTTGTCTATATCTTTAGGTAAACCACCAAATAAAACATTCTTACCCTTATCGTTTTTACCAACTAAGCTTGGAAATGCATATTTTCTTGCATTGTAGGTGGTAATGAAAGTAGGTACAATACCTAAAATCTCATAACACGATTTGAGAATCATTGTGTTGTATCTCAATAATGTTCCAACAGTGTAAATGTTATTTGAATTTAATAGTGGTTCCTCAATAACAACTCGTGTTATCCCCACATCTTTATAATCTTCTAAATGTTTTTTAAACGCCTGTGCCTTCTTTAGAAGTTCCTCAATCTTATCTTCAGGTTGAGGTTTTATTTTAGGAGAAAAGTGTGTCAATTCTAAAAGTCGCGAAGAATTAACATCAAATAGCGCCCATCCGATGGTCTTGGTTGAAATGTCTAATCCCAAAATTTTGGGTGCATTCTTAAATTTTATACTCATATAAAAATTATATGAGATATCATTTAAATTGTAAAGAGTTAGAAATCTATTTTTATTGCGAATACTTGTGTTCCGCTTCTTTTTACAGGATTGGCGGTCTTACCTATTGCCAACACTTCTTTATTTTCGTTCAATAAAGCAACTTCTGTAATTCTCTTATCTTGACCTGTAGTATACGTTGGATTTTGTGTAACATTAAATTGACTAGCCGGTAAGTTCACCAAGAAATTCATTTTCTCAATATCCGTTGCTCTTACCAATTTAATACTACCAGGAAAAGGTTGTTCATCACCAAACTGTGGTGCTGTTGATGGTTGATTTGGTATCTCACCAATATAAGATTCTAAATCAAATATTGTAGTATCATTATCGTACATGTCAAAAGTAACTTGAAATGAATAATCAACTAAGTTCGCAGGGTTAATTGTGTTACCAACAGTATGATTTGGTATATATTGAGTCATATCCAATAATTTCCAAAGATTTGGTTCAGGTAAATCACCATAATTGGTAACTTGAATTAATAATTGGAACTGATTAGCTATAAACCCATTTTTAAAATTACAAGTACTACCTGTTACCATATCTGTGAAATAACCATTTGCGAACTTGACATATAACTGACAGGGAGTTGTATAATAGGTACTACCTGTTGTTGTTTCGAATTTAGTATAGTAGTTACAAGGTAATCCATTCATTTGGGTATCACCCGTGTAGTTTAACATGTATGTTAACCATATAGTCTGTTCAGTTGAACCAGAATAAAAAGATTGTGCGGCTGGTAAATCACTTGGTAATAAGTTTATTTTTGGTGAAGGTAGTGTGTACTTTCTGTTAGATTTATAATCCATAACAGCAACCAACTCTTGGTCGTCAATGACAACTACTTTATTGTTTACGAAAATTTTACCAACTCTATTTCCAATCTCATCTAATAGATATCTGTACTTGATTTTTTGGTATGCGTTTTTCTTCGAACTAACAAAGTAATCTGTTGTGTCCATAGTAAGTAAAGCACCTATTGTTGTACCAGTATTTCTATGGTATTGAATAAATGGGATATATACTTCAAAATATTCTAAATCTGTTATCGTGTTACCAATTGAGTCTTCTAACAATGCTTGAGATTCCGTATTATTTGTGCTTATATAATCGTCGTACTTATAGAATCTTTCAGGGTCATTTTTTAAATCTCCGAGTTCTGAATAATGGATTACAGCAATACATCTTTGTTCCTCAGGAGTAACTTCAATCACTTCATTATATGAATTTTTATAAGAAGTGGGGTTAGTTACCGTGGTACCTGAACTTGTTGTAAATGTTTGACCACTTGATGTTGTATAACCTAAAAATTGTTTAGTTGATACGTGTTTGTTTGATGTAAAACCTGTTATGTTTTCGTCCACACCATTAACGTCAAAACCGATTGGTTTCATACCCCAAACGACATTCATGGTCCATGAATTTAATTGTTGTGTTGGGTCAATTTCCGCGGGTTTACAGTTTGGATTATATGTTACACTTACAGGATATTCATTTTCACAAGAATTACATACCACTTGAGCGGGACCTGTACATCCTGAAAAATTAGGTGTCGCTCTATCAAGATAAAGTGTATTTCCTGTTACACCTGTAATTTTATATGTTAAACTGTTTGTTTCACCAGTGATTACAGGATGATTTGGGTCATTACCACAAAATCCACCATAAACTATTGTAATATACTCACAGTCATTAAAACTAGCACCTGTTAATACGGTCACACTATTATCACCTGTCATCGCGGATAATGATATTTGTTGAGTTTCACACTCAACACTCGTTCCTGTACAATTACTACTATCATAATCAATATACTCGGTTACAAAACCGGCAGGACCCATAACGTTTCTTAAAGTATCGGTGGTTGAAGATTGTACGGGAATACCATAAACCGTAGAACCCGTGTTACTACTATCTAATTTATAGGGATATTTTACACCCCCTTCTTTATCAAAGGGTGCAAAGACCATTTGAAATGGTTGTGAGTTTAATCCTGTAAAATTATCAAACGGTGATGTGTAATCAAATTCAGAATCCCCAATTTGAAAATATGCGATGTTAAAACTACCTTTTGCAATAGAATTTCTACCCTTTTGGGTGATTCTAACTGATAAAAATTCTGAATTATTATTACTTAAAAAACTCATGGTTATAATATAAATACTTTAGTTGAGATAATCAATTTTAATTACATGTTCCAGTGCTTGTAAAAGTACCGTCACCATCATTCGTAACTTGAGGTGTTGGTGTTAAATAACCACAGTATGTCTCAGTTGTACCATTCCCAACAGTAATAAATTGAAGGGTACCGGTACAGTCAGTATAACTAAATGTGGTATGACCTCCTGTTCCTGTCGTTCCTCCATCGAATTCCCATAGTATGTCACATGGAGTAGCCGAACTGGTTGGGGTGAGTGTTGGTGTTGGGGTATTTGTTGGTGTTACTGTATTGGTAGAAGTCACGGTCGGTGTTGGTGTTACAGTTTCAGTTGGTGTAACTGTATTAGTAGGTGTTACAGTATTCGTTGGGGTTACGGTCGGTGTTGGTGTTACAGTTTCAGTTGGTGTAACTGTATTAGTAGGTGTTATTGTTGGTGTTGATGTGGGCGAACCACCGGGTGATGTTGTAATTGTTGGAGTTACTGTATTAGTAGGTGTTACAGTATTCGTTGGGGTTACGGTCGGTGTTGGTGTTAAAGTATTGGTGGGTGTGGGTGTTACAAGTGGTATGATTGAATCGGAGCAAATACCCACCCTAGAACCTGAGGCACCACCATTACCTGATATGGTCATCGAGATAAATGGTGTTGAATTTGTTATTATGAATTTTCCACCACCATTGACAAAAAGTGGTGCGGTTGAGCCACCAATAATTGTGTTACCTGTTATTGTTACATAACAACTTAACGGTGAAGATATTGTGGGGGTACCTGTATTTGTTGTAAATGTGAAATCTTCATCACTAGTACCACCCATACCGGTTATAAAAACAACTAAATCATTTACTGGTGAACTAAAATTGTATCTATATGAGAAAGGTCCTGAATTTCCTAAAAAGTTATGATAGTCGGTCATTACAATAGTGTCACCAACACAGGATGACGTGTATCCAGATGTATTTTCGGTAACACTACCACTATATGTTGATGTTATAGAAACACCGTTCACTGTCGAGGGGACATAAACGCTATCGTTACAAGTATACCCTGTTGATGGTGTACTACTAACAGTTGGTGTTGGGGTAAGTGTTGGTGTATTCGTAGGAGTCGCACTCTGAGTCGGTGTTACTGTTGGGGTGGGTGATGATATCGGTGTCGACGAACTATCACAACAATCATCCAAATTAACTCTAAAAACTTGTTCACAACAACCTTCACAATCAATTCTAACATATATCTCCATTAATGTTGGGTCTATACCTGTAATATCACAAATATCTCCTGTGGACATACTTGTACATGAAGTTATACCTGTTATGTTAGTTGAAGTTAATCCGGTATAGACCGTACAATTTGTATAATTAGAACCGGAATTAAATGAAATCTTAACGCCTTTTGGGGTGACCAAATCGTTTACACAACCTGAAGGTGTAACAGTAGGTGTAGGGGTTTTTGTTGGGGTGTTGGTGGGTGTTGGGGTTGGCGAACCACCAGGTGTTGATGTAACTGATGGTGTAACGCTAGGTGTTAGAGTCGGTGTTGATGTTACTGTAAGTGTAACTGTCGGTGTTAAAGACGGAGTTGTTGAAGGTGTTTCACTTGGTGTATTAGAGGGTGTTGCCGATGGTGAAGTAGTTGGTGTGGGCGAACCTCCTGGTGATGAAGTAACTGTAGGTGTAACTGTATTTGTAGGGGTTGATGTATTGGTTGGAGTTACTGATGGTGAGGTAGTTGGTGTGGGTGTAGGTGAATCGCCTGGTGATGAAGTAACTGTAGGTGTAACTGTATTTGTGGGAGTTGATGTATTGGTTGGTGTAGGTGAACCGCCAGGTGAAGTTGTGACTGTAGGTGTAACTGTATTTGTAGGAGTTACTGTTGGTGTGACAGATACAGTTGAAACCGGCGAACTTGTTGGTGTTACTGTTGGTGTTACTGTTGGTGTGACAGATACAGTTGAAGCTGGTGAACTTGTTGGTTCAGGAGTGACTGTAGGTGTGACTGTCGGAGTACTAGTTAATGTAGGTGTTGGGACCGGTAGTGAGTCACAATTTTGGTAGTCCTCACAACCACCATTAGGATTCACAACTATATTAGTTGGGTCACTGAATGTAATTGTTTGATTGTCAAAACATACACATTGATAAACCGTAGCAAAAGGTGCGATGGTTCCGGAAGTTTGAAGCAAACCATAACAATCAGTATATGAATATGTAATTGTATTTCCATCTTCACTTATGATTTGTTTACACACACAATCCGTACATATTGATGGTGTTGGTGTTGGGGTGGGGGATAGTGTTGGTGTTACAGTGTTAGTTGGTGTGGGTGTAACTGTTTTAGTAAGTGTTGGAGTTGGGGTTGGGGTTTCTGTGGGTGTTTCTGAAGGTGTTGGGGTTGGGGTTTCTGTGGGTGTTTCTGTTGGAGTTGGGGTTTCTGTGGGTGTTTCTGTTGGAGTTGGTGTCGGGGTTGGTGAAGGACATGATGGACACTCACCAGCTGTACAACTTGGTTGTGAAACCCACGTCCCAGTGTCGTCAACTGTTGCGGTTGAAGGGCCCGACGCAACCGCAATATAACAATCCGTATTGTCAGTGTATACACTACCTACTATATAATTTAATCCACTTTGTACTTCATAAATAGTGCCTCCTTGTTCACAACATTTTTCAAAAAAAGTGGTTTCTTGACATTGTGAACCACTATCATTTGCAGTACTATTCGATGCGGTTAATGGAGAATCGTTTTTAAAATAATATAAACTAGGTAATCCATTTTGTATGTCGGTACAAATAGTATAACTACCATTTGAAAAACTTGTTGTTGTAAGTACACCATTACAGTTGTAATAAGCAACATACACCTTACCATTATTAACAGGGTTAGTGTTACCGGTGGCATTACCGGTATCCAATGAACTTATTGTGACGTTATATAATTGACAAGCCATTTATTACGTTATTTGAACAACATTAACATTAAATGCACATGGGTAGTAACAATCACTACATCTTAAATCAACTAATGCTAATTGATAACCACCTTGCAATTTTGGTACCGATGATGGTACAGGGTTTATGTGTCCGTCACAGTGTTCCACAAATACAAAAATTTGTGGTATGTTATCCAATAAACTTATATTAAACGTATATCCCGTTGATATTGGAATTAAAACTTCAACCCCATTGATATAATTTGCATCATCAATATTATGTGTTAACCCTGTGTAGATATAGTACCCGTTACAAGGTGTTTGTCCTGAAAAATTTGATATTGTTACTGAGTATGTTACTAATGACGGCATTATTTCATAAATATAAATTCAATGTTTAATTACAATAATCGGGATTTAAATCACAATCTATAAATGCAATACCACAATAGTTAGGGTCTGTTATGGTTCCACTTAAACCGGTTTGTGCAACTAAGTATTCACCAGCACTTGGATTGAGTGTAATATTTCCACTATCCTGTGATGAACCAATGAATATTTGCCATTGTGGTGATGTGTATACCGCAATTACCACCCCTGAACTATTAACCTTATAAAAAGTAATTGGGATATTTGAAGTGGCGGTTGTTACACTACCTAAATTATCTTTTAGTGTCCAAGTAACTTCATATTGTATATTTTCATCTATCGTTTCAATACTGTACCATAAACAATATGATGAAGGGGTGTTTTGTGTTGGAGTAGGAGTTGGAGTCTTGGTAACTGTTGGGGTTGGTGATAAACCAGGAGTTTTTGTTGGAGTAGGGGTTGGTGTAATTGAAGCGTTCGGTGTCTTAGATGGTGTAGCGGTAACTGTTGGTGTTTTTGTAACTGTAGGTGTTGGGGTTGGGGTTCTTGTAACTGTAGGTGTTGGAGTTGGACTTATTGGTGGGTCACACTGTACCTCAACACTAAAACATAGTGTATCATAACAAGGAAACGCTTTACTATCGTGAGTGTAAATATTTTTAATTATATAACGACCTGTAGTGTCGTCTGTCATTTTAACCCAATATTGAGTATTAAAACTTAAGTTTGTAATTGTAACAGCTGTAAGAGTTAAACCTGTTGCGTAAAGTGTAAATGTTGAATTGTTCGTTTCAGGATACGGGCTATCACCGGACTTGTATCTAATTGAGTACGTACCATCATTGATTATATTGTATAAACGAACATTTAATCCCATTTTTTAATTATTGATTTCTATATTTGATAAATATAAAAAATCCTATTTTATAGTAAAGTTATTTTAACATCCATCACCAATTGTATACTGAGTAGTTACCGAACCAGAAACTACTTCATAAATTACACTTCCAATTTGAAAAAACCCATCAAATGTTGTTGTTAAGTTATTATTCGTGTAGATGGTAACACCTGAATCATAAATATTGACCACATTTGGTAATGTGTATAATGTTACACTATACGAACCTGAACACAACACAACCCCACTACAGTAATTTGTACATCCAACCATATTCCATTCTTGATATGTCGGACTAGGTGTTGGTGTAACTGATGGAGTTTTAGTTGGGGTTGGGGTTTTAGTTAAAGTAGGGGTTGGGGTTGGGGAAACCGCTACCAAGGATGAACCACAAATTTCGTATAGAGCATTATCATTTATACCATATATTGTATTTGTCGGTACATACAAAGGTTTAGAAATACCGTCACCAATAATTTCACTAAATATACCTGTTGTCGGGTCTAGAACACCTAAGAATCCATCTGACAATGTTGAATATCTGCTAATATATAATTTACCGTTATCAGGATTATATATCATAGACCTTGTTGAGCCAAAAATCCAAGTTGCTCCCGATATTGAATTTAAAGTAAGTGTGGTGTTTGTTGCAACATCTATTTTGTATACCGTAGACGCACTAACTAAATAAATAATATTGTTCGTCACATCCAAAGCAATTAAACTTGCTGAGGTGATTGGTAGTGATGTACCATCTAACGAAATAGTATTACCAGAACAAGAATATATTCTACCACTCTGAGCGAAATATAATTTATTATTATTAGGATTGTAAACAGTCGCTTCAGGGTTTGATAAAGTTATACCTGTAATTTGGTTTGTAAAAGTATCTGTTGAACCATCTATGACACTAATTTGTGAAACTGAAAAATTTCCACCTGTTTGACTAAATGCATAAATTTTATTTAAAACAGAATTATATTCAATTTTTCCTAAACCTGATGTTATTCCCGAAATTGATATTGACGATGTTGTGTTTGTGTTTAAATTTCTTATTAACATTTTAACAGGAAATGATGATTCCCAACTGTATAATTTGTTGTTAGTTGAGTTATATCCTAATAATAAACTACTTCCTGACCATGTAAATTCATTTGTTAAACTTGTTGAATTTGGGACAAAAGATTGTACAACACTTGATGCGTTTAGAACGTATGCTTTGTTATTTGATGATGAATAAACCATACCTTGTCTACCAACGGCAGAATATGAATTCGTTGCGGCAAGAGTATTTCTAACTGAATCACTACAACCACCTGATGGTGTTGGGGTCAGGGTCGGGGTTACGGTATTAGTAGGTGTTACACTTGGGGTCGCAACTGGATTACCGGATGGACTTGGTGTTGGGGTTTTTGTTGGGGTCGGGGTTGGAGATACAATAGGTACAGGTAATGTAAAATTCACAGAATTAGTACACGTACCAGTACTTTGAACTGTAAATGTTGTTATTGAATAACACACAAGTGCGGTATACCCAGATAATAATTGAGATGTTGTCACACCAGTTGCAATTAATACTATAGTTCCTCCTGTTGTTGTTCCCGAAATATTATAAGGTCCGGCTTGCGTTAAAAAATAAATTGGGTGTAATGAGAATGTATATTGAGTACATCCTGTAGGTACTAGTGAAGGTGATGGGGTTACTGTGGGTGTTACACTAACAGTTACCGAAGGTGTTAATGAAGGGGTATTTGTGGGTGTATTTGTTGGTGTAACCGAAGGTGTCGAACCTAACGTACTTGACGGTGTATTTGTGGGTGTATTTGTTGGTGTAACCGAAGGTGTCGGAGTTAGACTTGGAGTTTTTGTTGGAGTTACAGTATTTGTTGGGGTTGGGGTTTCGGAAGGAGTTTCGGAAGGAGTTTGTGTTAATGTGGGTGTTGGAGTTGGGGTCACACTCGGACAAACTACAGTACAGAAACCATTGAAAGATATCCCTGCATATGGGTAACTCGGGTCGTAACAAACATATGTTGGTGAAAATGAACCACTATGATATACACCACAACAGTCCGTATAATACCAATTTGGTGAATCGGTTATACCTGAGTAACATAAAGTTGGTGTGGGTGTTGGAGTAGGGGTAGGAGTTGGACTTGGTGGTGTTAAACAGTCAATACAATTTGTAAAAAGAGCATTTTCAGAAATTAATTGTGCAACAGTATAATTGTAAGTGGTGCTACCAGTGCCTTGTTCATAAACTCCTGTATAGTTGTAACATGTACCATCATAAGAAATTGTTGCACCTGTACTTTGGAAATACTGATTAACTTCTGAATTTTTTAAACCAAAGTAAACAAATGCCCCTGGTATTTGGCAATGTTCAAATTGCCACCCATTAAAATCGTCGTTACATTGTTCACAGGTTGTATAACCACTAAAAATAACCGTACCTGACGGTCCACCTCCGACATTTCCTGTTGAAGACCAACATTGGTAATCAGCAAAAATCGTGTCACCCGATAATACTAAACTGTCATCGACGACAAAATCATAGTATGACGCTGGGTCTAAACAATTTTGAAATGTTATTATTTGTGCTGGCATTTATTACTATTCTTTCTATAAATACTTAAATCATTATTTTATCATTAACATGCTTCTCCACAAAATGTGTTACAATAATCACCACAACCAGTACCGTATGTATATTGCGAAGTATATATTGGTGGTACGAAGTTTCCTCTAAACAATATAAACACATTTGTCACTCTCATAAGACAAACGCTATAATTACCAGGGGCGTTATAACCTTGTGTTGTGAATGTACCATCACAACATTGGTATGCAAAGTATACTTGATTATCATCTGAGGCTGTTAAATCATTAATATCAACAAAAAAGTCTGTACACAAACAATCACCACAAGCACCATCATACGTTATCTCCCCACCATAAGGACCTAATACACTTGGAATACTACATGAACATATCTCAATTGTACCACTTGCTGGGTACACATTTGGGTCAAGTATTTCTGTGGGTGTTCCTCCACCGCAACAAGTGGTATAGTTAACTATATTACCAGGTCCTAATCCTGTAATAATATATGACTCACAAACACATGGTGGAGTTGGGGTTGGGGTCGGAGTTGGAGTTGGGGTTGGGGTTGATGACGGATTTGAAACCGGAGATGGTGTTGGAGTGTTTGTTGGAGTGTTTGTTGGAGTTACAGTCTTGGTTGGTGTATTTGTAGGAGTATTGGTTGGTGTTAAAGTTGGAGTAACTGTCCTTGTTGGAGTATTTGTAGGGGTAAAGGTTGGAGTTACAGTCTTGGTTGGAGTATTTGTAGGGGTAAAGGTTGGAGTTACAGTCTTGGTTGGTGTATTTGTAGGGGTAAAGGTTGGAGTTACAGTCTTGGTTGGTGTATTTGTAGGAGTATTGGTTGGTGTTAAAGTTGGAGTAACTGTCCTTGTTGGTGTATTTGTCGGTGTTTTTGTTGGGGTTAAAGTTGGTGTAACTGTTGGTGTAACTGTTGGGGTTGGTGAAGGACAAGGGTGATAAGTTTCACATTCAGTACATGTATTGTATGTACCATACGCAGTGATTGCGGAACCAGGTACTCCTGGTCCGACTGAGTTTGTAACAAAATAACAACAACCATTAATTGATATATAACGGTTTACTAAAAGATTTGGGTTAAATCCATTTTGACAACCAAATTGAATTGTATATTGTCCTGTTGTACCACAACATCCACATCTTTGTAAATCGAAAATCCAAGTGGCGCATGGGTTAGCTCCAATACATGTTTCACATGTATCAACACTAAATGATGATGGTGGATAATACCCGTCAACCCCACTAAAGTTTGGTGGTGAGTAGGTTTGACTATAACCTTCAACAAAATAACAACATCCATTTATAACAATAGTTTGACCTTGTGAAATACCGCTTTGAACATAGGTCAAATTAGTTGTTATACTTAAATAAGAAATAGTATTACCTAAAATACCACCATCACAACATGGTAATAAATAAACATAACCAACCTGTAAGGATGGTGATGGTGTTACTGTGCTTGTTGGTGTTAATGTAGGAGTTAAAGTTGGTGTAACTGTTTTTGTTGGTGTATTGGTAGGGGTTACGGATGGTGTTCTCGTAGGAGTAACACTATTGGTTGGGGTGTTAGTCGGGGTTAAAGTTGGTGTAACTGTTCTTGTTGGTGTATTGGTAGGGGTTACCGTAGGGCTAACAGTGGCGGCTGGAGTTCTTGTTGGAGTAACAGTATTTGTTGGGGTATTGGTTGGTGTGAGAGTTGGTGTAACTGTTCTTGTTGGTGTATTGGTAGGGGTTACCGTATTCGTAGGTGTAACAGTTCTGGTTGGTGTTGGTGTCGGGGTTGGTGATGGACAAAAATTTAGAGTTTCTCCTAAACATTGTGCACAACTTGTCTGAACAGTAGTGTAAATCGTACCTCCAGGTCCTACCTGTTGCACATACGTTGCACATAACTGAATGTCTTGTAAATAAAATACCGTACCTAACAATGTACCTAATGGTACTTGACCATAATAAACATTGGTGTCACCAGGACAACATGATTCAAATCTAGCAGCAACATACTGAGGACTAGCCGTTGGGGTTACTGTTTTGGTTGGTGTCAATGTTGGTGTAACAGTATTTGTTGGAGTGTTAGTTGGTGTTACGGTTGGACTAACTGTGGCAGCCGGTGTTCTTGTTGGTGTAACAGTATTTGTTGGGGTATTTGTTGGAGTTACCGTAGGACTAACAGTGGCTGCTGGAGTTCTTGTTGGGGTATTGGTTGGGGTAACAGTATTTGTGGGGGTTACTGTGTTCGTTGGGGTATTGGTAGGTGTATTTGTTGGTGTTAATGTTGGACTAACAGTAGCCGCTGGTGTTCTTGTTGGTGTAACAGTATTTGTTGGGGTATTTGTTGGAGTTACCGTATTTGTTGGAGTATTAGTTGGGGTGTTAGTTGGTGTTACAGTGTTGGTTGGTGTATTAGTTGGAGTTAAAGTTGGTGTAACTGTTCTTGTTGGTGTATTGGTAGGTGTAACTGTATTCGTAGGGGTGACTGTATTAGTTGGAGTGTTGGTTGGAGTATTAGTTGGAGTTAAGGTTGGACTAACAGTGGCAGCTGGTGTTCTTGTCGGGGTTACGGTATTAGTAGGGGTATTGGTTGGAGTTACCGTATTTGTTGGAGTATTAGTTGGGGTGTTGGTTGGAGTAACAGTGTTGGTTGGGGTGTTAGTAGGGGTGTTGGTCGGTGTAACTGTATTTGTTGGAGTAACAGTATTAGTAGGTGTGTTTGTTGGTGTGTTAGTCGGTGTTAATGTTGGACTAACAGTAGCCGCTGGTGTTCTCGTAGGAGTTACAGTATTGGTAGGAGTATTGGTAGGAGTAACGGTGTTTGTTGGGGTGTTTGTAGGAGTATTGGTTGGTGTTACAGTATTGGTTGGAGTATTGGTTGGTGTAAAAGTTGGTGTAACAGTTTTTGTTGGTGTATTAGTAGGAGTATTGGTCGGTGTGACAGTGTTGGTTGGTGTTACTGTATTTGTTGGAGTATTGGTTGGGGTATTGGTTGGTGTAAGGGTAGGACTAACAGTGGCTGCCGGAGTTCTTGTTGGAGTAACAGTATTGGTTGGGGTATTGGTTGGTGTAACAGTATTAGTCGGCGTATTGGTTGGAGTATTTGTTGGTGTGACTGTATTCGTTGGAGTGTTAGTAGGTGTAAAAGTTGGTGTGACGGTTCTTGTTGGTGTATTGGTTGGTGTAACGGTATTGGTTGGGGTGTTTGTGGGTGTAAGGGTAGGACTAACAGTGGCGGCCGGAGTTCTTGTTGGAGTCACTGTATTGGTCGGTGTGTTGGTGGGTGTGACTGTGTTAGTAGGTGTATTTGTAGGTGTATTAGTTGGTGTGACTGTATTTGTTGGAGTGTTTGTTGGGGTGTTTGTGGGTGTAACAGTATTAGTAGGAGTATTGGTTGGTGTTACAGTTTTGGTTGGAGTGTTAGTAGGTGTAACAGTATTAGTAGGTGTATTGGTAGGTGTATTGGTTGGTGTAACAGTATTCGTAGGAGTATTTGTTGGAGTATTTGTTGGACTAACAGTAGCTGCTGGTGTTCTTGTTGGTGTAACAGTATTAGTAGGAGTATTTGTTGGTGTAACAGTATTGGTTGGAGTATTAGTAGGTGTATTGGTTGGTGTAACGGTATTGGTTGGGGTGTTTGTGGGTGTGTTAGTCGGAGTTACTGTATTGGTTGGTGTGAACGTAGGTGTAACCGTTTTAGTTGGTGTGTTGGTTGGTGTAACAGTATTAGTAGGTGTATTGGTAGGTGTATTGGTTGGTGTAACAGTATTCGTAGGAGTATTTGTTGGAGTATTTGTTGGACTAACAGTAGCTGCTGGTGTTCTTGTTGGGGTTACGGTATTAGTTGGGGTTACAGTGTTAGTCGGAGTGTTAGTTGGTGTATTCGTTGGTGTAACGGTATTTGTTGGGGTGTTAGTTGGTGTATTTGTTGGTGTTACTGTATTGGTAGGAGTATTTGTAGGACTCAATGTAGGTGTAACTGTATTGGTCGGTGTTAAAGTTGGTGTAACTGTCTTTGTTGGTGTATTAGTAGGTGTCTGAGTTGGTGTAACTGTATTAGTCGGAGTATTAGTAGGCGTAACAGTGTTTGTTGGAGTATTGGTTGGGGTATTTGTAGGAGTTACCGTATTGGTTGGGGTGTTTGTAGGAGTATTGGTAGGGGTGACAGTCTTGGTTGGAGTATTTGTGGGGGTAACAGTATTTGTTGGGGTAACCGTATTAGTTGGTGTGTTGGTTGGAGTATTTGTTGGGGTTAGAGTTGGTGTAACAGTTTTTGTTGGTGTATTAGTTGGAGTAACGGTATTTGTTGGGGTATTGGTTGGGGTATTTGTAGGAGTTACCGTATTAGTCGGGGTATTAGTAGGCGTAACAGTGTTTGTTGGAGTATTGGTTGGGGTGTTTGTAGGAGTTAAGGTAGGTGTAACAGTCTTGGTTGGGGTGTTGGTTGGTGTAACTGTATTAGTAGGTGTGTTAGTTGGTGTAACTGTATTAGTAGGTGTATTTGTTGGAGTATTTGTTGGGGTAACAGTATTCGTAGGAGTATTGGTCGGTGTTAATGTAGGAGTAACAGTTCTTGTTGGAGTATTTGTTGGGGTAACAGTATTCGTAGGAGTATTAGTAGGTGTTAATGTAGGTGTAACAGTCTTGGTCGGAGTGTTTGTAGGAGTATTTGTTGGTGTAACAGTGTTTGTTGGTGTTACCGTGTTTGTAGGAGTATTGGTAGGAGTGTTCGTTGGAGTATTGGTTGGTGTTAATGTAGGTGTAACAGTATTAGTAGGTGTTAATGTAGGTGTAACAGTCTTGGTTGGGGTGTTTGTAGGAGTATTTGTTGGTGTAACGGTGTTCGTAGGGGTAACTGTAGGACTCAATGTAGGGGTTACAGTATTGGTCGGAGTATTAGTAGGTGTTAATGTAGGTGTAACAGTCTTGGTTGGTGTATTGGTTGGGGTAACCGTGTTAGTTGGTGTGTTGGTGGGTGTTACTGTATTAGTAGGAGTAACTGTAGGACTCAATGTAGGAGTTACAGTCTTGGTTGGTGTATTAGTGGGTGTGTTTGTTGGTGTAACAGTATTGGTTGGGGTAACCGTGTTAGTTGGTGTGTTGGTTGGAGTATTTGTTGGGGTATTGGTTGGGGTGACTGTCTTAGTCGGTGTATTAGTTGGGGTTACTGTATTTGTTGGTGTAACCGTATTTGTTGGTGTATTTGTGGGTGTATTGGTTGGAGTTAAAGTTGGTGTTACAGTTTTTGTTGGTGTGTTGGTCGGTGTAACTGTATTTGTTGGTGTATTTGTGGGTGTATTGGTCGGTGTAACTGTATTTGTTGGAGTATTTGTTGGGGTGTTAGTGGGTGTAACAGTATTAGTAGGAGTATTTGTGGGCGTATTGGTCGGTGTAACTGTATTTGTCGGAGTATTGGTTGGGGTATTTGTTGGTGTAACGGTGTTCGTAGGGGTAACTGTAGGACTCAATGTAGGGGTTACAGTGTTTGTAGGAGTGTTTGTGGGAGTGTTGGTTGGGGTAACTGTATTAGTAGGAGTAACTGTAGGGGTGACAGTTTTAGTAGGTGTATTAGTTGGAGTATTGGTAGGGGTTACAGTATTAGTAGGGGTATTTGTAGGAGTTAATGTAGGAGTTACAGTCTTGGTTGGGGTATTTGTTGGTGTAACGGTGTTCGTAGGGGTAACTGTAGGACTCAATGTGGGAGTCACCGTATTGGTCGGAGTATTGGTGGGGGTTACTGTATTAGTAGGAGTATTAGTAGGAGTATTGGTTGGGGTTACCGTGTTGGTCGGAGTTAAAGTTGGTGTAACAGTTTTTGTTGGTGTATTGGTTGGAGTTACAGTGTTCGTAGGGGTATTTGTTGGTGTTAGAGTTGGTGTAACAGTTTTTGTTGGTGTATTAGTAGGAGTTACGGTGTTAGTTGGAGTGTTGGTAGGTGTGTTAGTTGGTGTTACAGTGTTGGTTGGTGTATTAGTAGGTGTCTGAGTTGGTGTAACTGTCTTGGTTGGGGTATTAGTTGGCGTTACAGTATTGGTTGGGGTTACCGTATTTGTAGGAGTTACGGTATTGGTTGGAGTAACAGTATTAGTCGGCGTTACTGTGTTAGTTGGGGTGTTAGTGGGGGTAACAGTATTAGTAGGAGTAACGGAATTCGTGGGAGTGTTTGTAGGAGTGTTTGTTGGTGTTAATGTAGGTGTTACGGTTTTTGTTGGTGTATTGGTTGGGGTTACTGTATTTGTAGGAGTATTTGTAGGAGTTAAGGTAGGTGTAACAGTATTGGTTGGGGTATTGGTAGGTGTGTTGGTCGGGGTGACTGTGTTAGTTGGTGTAACTGTATTAGTTGGTGTATTCGTAGGGGTTTGAGTTGGTGTAACAGTATTGGTTGGGGTATTTGTTGGAGTTAAAGTTGGTGTGACAGTTTTTGTTGGTGTATTGGTAGGAGTTACGGTATTTGTAGGAGTATTAGTCGGTGTCTGAGTTGGTGTTACGGTGTTTGTTGGAGTATTGGTTGGAGTTAATGTAGGTGTTACAGTCTTGGTTGGTGTATTAGTTGGTGTTACAGTATTAGTAGGTGTAACAGTATTAGTAGGTGTAACAGTGTTTGTAGGTGTAACGGTATTGGTGGGAGTCACCGTATTAGTTGGTGTGTTAGTTGGGGTTACGGTGTTGGTTGGAGTAACGGTATTTGTTGGGGTGTTTGTAGGAGTGTTTGTTGGTGTTAATGTAGGTGTTACGGTTTTTGTTGGTGTATTGGTTGGTGTAACAGTATTTGTTGGTGTGTTGGTGGGTGTGTTGGTGGGTGTTACAGTATTAGTTGGGGTATTAGTAGGACTCAATGTTGGGGTAACAGTATTCGTTGGTGTTACAGTATTGGTTGGAGTGTTTGTTGGGGTATTTGTTGGGGTTACGGTATTAGTAGGGGTATTGGTTGGAGTTAATGTAGGAGTAACAGTCTTGGTTGGTGTATTAGTTGGCGTAACAGTGTTTGTTGGGGTGTTAGTTGGGGTATTTGTAGGGGTTACCGTATTGGTCGGAGTGTTGGTTGGTGTTAATGTAGGAGTAACAGTCTTGGTTGGAGTGTTTGTTGGGGTAACAGTATTGGTTGGAGTCACTGTATTAGTTGGTGTGTTGGTCGGTGTATTTGTTGGGGTTAAAGTTGGTGTGACAGTTTTTGTTGGTGTATTGGTTGGGGTTACTGTGTTAGTAGGAGTGTTTGTAGGTGTATTAGTAGGGGTATTAGTATTAGTCGGGGTATTGGTCGGTGTAACTGTATTCGTTGGAGTAACGGTAGGAGTTAATGTAGGAGTAACAGTCTTGGTTGGTGTATTAGTAGGTGTGTTAGTAGGGGTTACCGTATTGGTTGGGGTGTTAGTCGGGGTAACTGTGTTAGTTGGTGTGTTAGTTGGTGTGTTGGTCGGAGTTACCGTATTTGTTGGAGTATTTGTAGGGGTTAAGGTAGGCGTAACAGTTCTTGTTGGAGTATTGGTCGGTGTAACTGTATTCGTTGGAGTTACAGTGTTAGTGGGGGTTACGGTATTGGTCGGCGTTACAGTGTTAGTCGGTGTTACCGTATTAGTTGGAGTATTTGTTGGCGTAACAGTGTTTGTTGGAGTTACAGTGTTTGTGGGGGTATTGGTTGGAGTATTGGTGGGAGTCTGAGTTGGGGTGACTGTCTTAGTTGGGGTATTGGTCGGGGTAACTGTGTTGGTTGGAGTAACGGTATTTGTTGGGGTATTGGTCGGGGTATTGGTTGGAGTTAAAGTTGGCGTAACAGTGTTTGTTGGTGTATTGGTAGGTGTTACAGTATTAGTTGGGGTATTGGTTGGAGTTAAAGTTGGTGTAACAGTTTTTGTTGGTGTATTAGTTGGCGTTACAGTATTAGTTGGTGTGTTAGTTGGTGTGTTTGTTGGGGTTACCGTATTGGTCGGAGTTACCGTAGGACTCAATGTAGGAGTTACAGTATTAGTTGGTGTGTTGGTTGGTGTGACTGTATTCGTTGGAGTGTTAGTAGGTGTCTGAGTTGGGGTAACAGTATTTGTTGGAGTATTGGTAGGAGTATTGGTAGGGGTTACAGTATTGGTAGGAGTATTGGTAGGGGTTACAGTATTGGTAGGAGTATTCGTTGGGGTTAGAGTTGGTGTAACAGTTTTGGTAGGAGTATTAGTAGGGGTTACAGTATTTGTAGGAGTTACCGTAGGACTCAATGTGGGAGTCACCGTATTAGTTGGTGTATTGGTTGGGGTTACGGTGTTGGTTGGAGTGTTTGTAGGTGTATTAGTTGGAGTAACAGTATTTGTAGGTGTATTAGTCGGGGTATTGGTTGGTGTTACGGTGTTGGTTGGGGTTAAAGTTGGTGTGACAGTTTTTGTTGGTGTATTGGTTGGCGTAACAGTGTTTGTCGGAGTATTAGTTGGGGTGTTGGTTGGTGTATTAGTTGGAGTTACAGTGTTGGTTGGAGTGTTAGTTGGTGTTACGGTATTGGTTGGGGTTACTGTGTTTGTAGGAGTATTGGTCGGTGTATTCGTTGGGGTTAGAGTTGGTGTAACAGTTTTGGTAGGAGTATTAGTAGGAGTTATAGTATTCGTTGGTGTGTTGGTCGGTGTAACAGTATTAGTTGGGGTGTTGGTTGGGGTGTTGGTTGGAGTAACAGTATTAGTTGGAGTATTAGTTGGGGTGTTGGTTGGAGTAACAGTGTTTGTTGGGGTTACCGTAGGGCTCAATGTGGGAGTTACAGTTTTAGTAGGGGTGTTTGTTGGAGTTACGGTGTTGGTTGGGGTATTGGTTGGTGTGTTAGTTGGTGTAACTGTATTAGTGGGAGTCACTGTAGGGCTCAATGTTGGAGTTACAGTGTTGGTTGGGGTGTTAGTTGGTGTATTGGTTGGTGTAACTGTATTCGTTGGAGTGTTTGTAGGAGTGTTGGTTGGGGTTACAGTATTAGTTGGTGTGTTGGTTGGAGTTAATGTAGGTGTAACGGTTCTTGTGGGGGTGTTGGTAGGGGTTACGGTATTAGTTGGAGTGTTTGTTGGGGTATTTGTTGGGGTTACGGTATTAGTTGGAGTGTTTGTTGGGGTATTTGTTGGGGTTACGGTATTAGTAGGGGTATTGGTTGGGGTATTTGTTGGGGTTACGGTATTAGTAGGGGTATTGGTTGGAGTTAATGTAGGTGTAACGGTTCTTGTGGGGGTGCTGGTAGGGGTTACGGTGTTAGTTGGAGTGTTGGTAGGTGTGTTAGTTGGCGTAACGGTGTTAGTTGGAGTCACAGTCGGACTCAATGTAGGTGTTACTGTATTTGTTGGGGTGTTGGTAGGGGTATTTGTAGGTGTTACGGTGTTGGTAGGTGTAACTGTTGGACTCAATGTAGGAGTCACAGTATTTGTTGGTGTATTTGTAGGTGTGTTAGTTGGGGTAACGGTATTAGTTGGAGTGTTGGTTGGTGTATTTGTTGGTGTTACTGTGTTAGTAGGGGTATTTGTGGGAGTATTTGTAGGTGTTACGGTGTTGGTAGGTGTAACTGTTGGACTCAATGTGGGAGTCACAGTTTTAGTAGGAGTATTTGTAGGTGTTACGGTGTTGGTAGGTGTGTTTGTTGGGGTATTGGTTGGAGTTACCGTATTCGTCGGAGTATTAGTAGGGGTGTTAGTTGGAGTTACAGTGTTTGTTGGTGTGTTTGTAGGGGTATTGGTAGGTGTTACTGTGTTAGTAGGAGTATTTGTAGGAGTATTGGTTGGTGTTACGGTATTTGTAGGAGTTACAGTTGGTGTTAATGTAGGAGTCACCGTGTTTGTTGGGGTATTGGTGGGAGTATTTGTAGGGGTTACCGTATTTGTCGGTGTATTGGTTGGTGTTAAAGTAGGTGTAACCGTTCTTGTTGGAGTGTTAGTTGGTGTAACCGTATTTGTAGGAGTATTAGTAGGGGTGTTGGTAGGGGTTACAGTATTCGTAGGGGTATTGGTTGGTGTATTCGTGGGTGTGACAGTATTAGTTGGTGTTACGGTTGGACTCAGTGTAGGGGTTACTGTATTGGTTGGAGTGTTAGTTGGGGTATTTGTAGGTGTAACTGTATTTGTTGGGGTGTTTGTAGGTGTATTAGTTGGTGTAACTGTATTAGTTGGTGTATTCGTAGGGGTTTGAGTTGGTGTAACAGTATTTGTAGGAGTCACAGTCGGACTCAATGTGGGAGTCACGGTCTTAGTCGGTGTGTTAGTAGGGGTAACTGTGTTCGTAGGAGTTACCGTAGGACTCAATGTAGGGGTGACAGTGTTGGTTGGAGTATTGGTTGGTGTGTTGGTTGGTGTTACGGTGTTTGTAGGAGTTACTGTATTAGTAGGAGTGTTCGTAGGGGTATTGGTAGGGGTTACTGTGTTAGTTGGAGTGTTAGTAGGTGTATTGGTAGGAGTAACTGTATTGGTTGGTGTATTTGTGGGTGTAACAGTGTTAGTTGGTGTGTTAGTTGGTGTGTTGGTAGGAGTTACGGTGTTAGTTGGAGTATTTGTAGGTGTCTGAGTTGGTGTAACTGTATTCGTAGGGGTTACAGTCGGACTCAGTGTAGGTGTTACTGTGTTAGTCGGGGTAACTGTAGGTGTATTTGTTGGAGTTACAGTGTTGGTTGGGGTGTTGGTTGGAGTTACGGTGTTCGTTGGAGTATTGGTTGGTGTATTAGTTGGGGTTACTGTATTAGTTGGAGTATTGGTTGGGGTATTGGTTGGAGTTACAGTCTTGGTTGGTGTGTTGGTTGGTGTTACGGTGTTTGTTGGAGTATTGGTTGGAGTGTTTGTGGGGGTGTTGGTTGGTGTTACGGTGTTTGTTGGGGTGACTGTATTGGTTGGAGTGTTTGTTGGGGTGTTGGTGGGAGTATTTGTAGGGGTTACCGTATTTGTCGGTGTATTGGTTGGTGTTAAAGTAGGTGTAACCGTTCTTGTTGGAGTTACAGTCGGACTCAATGTTGGAGTTACTGTATTGGTTGGTGTTAGTGTCGGGCTTAATGTTGGTGTAACAGTACTAGTTGGGGTATTGGTTGGGGTGTTGGTTGGAGTTACCGTATTGGTTGGTGTATTCGTCGGTGTATTTGTAGGTGTAACAGTATTCGTAGGTGTTACAGTTGGAGTATTGGTTGGGGTTACTGTGTTAGTTGGAGTATTGGTGGGGGTATTGGTTGGAGTAACAGTATTTGTTGGTGTCACAGTCGGACTCAATGTTGGTGTAACAGTTTTTGTTGGGGTATTTGTCGGTGTCTGAGTTGGTGTTACGGTATTGGTTGGCGTATTGGTAGGAGTATTGGTTGGCGTATTTGTTGGAGTTACGGTATTAGTTGGTGTGACTGTATTGGTTGGGGTGTTAGTCGGCGTGTTCGTAGGGGTGTTGGTTGGTGTTACCGTATTTGTTGGTGTATTAGTAGGTGTGTTAGTAGGTGTTACTGTATTTGTAGGCGTGTTCGTGGGAGTCTGAGTTGGTGTTACAGTGTTAGTAGGAGTGTTAGTTGGCGTGTTAGTGGGTGTAACAGTATTAGTAGGAGTCACCGTTGGACTCAATGTAGGTGTAACAGTATTGGTTGGTGTGTTGGTCGGAGTGTTGGTAGGAGTTACAGTATTAGTAGGAGTCACCGTTGGACTCAATGTAGGTGTAACTGTATTTGTTGGGGTATTTGTTGGGGTATTGGTAGGAGTTACTGTATTAGTCGGAGTGTTGGTCGGGGTGTTGGTTGGAGTAACAGTGTTGGTGGGAGTATTGGTTGGAGTGTTAGTTGGTGTATTTGTTGGGGTTACGGTGTTGGTTGGAGATACCGTATTTGTAGGAGTATTGGTTGGAGTGTTAGTTGGGGTTAGTGTTGGGGTTACGGTGTTTGTTGGGGTATTGGTAGGTGTATTGGTTGGTGTAACGGTATTTGTAGGAGTAACAGTGTTGGTTGGAGTATTGGTAGGACTTAATGTTGGCGTATTAGTTGGGGTTACGGTGCTGGTTGGAGTCACTGTTGGACTCAATGTAGGTGTAACTGTATTTGTTGGTGTGTTGGTAGGAGTGTTTGTAGGAGTCACAGTATTAGTAGGAGTCACAGTTGGACTTAATGTGGGAGTTACTGTATTAGTTGGAGTGTTGGTAGGTGTGTTAGTTGGGGTTACTGTATTTGTCGGGGTATTGGTTGGGGTATTTGTTGGTGTAACGGTGTTGGTCGGAGTGTTTGTGGGAGTATTTGTAGGAGTTACTGTGTTCGTAGGAGTTACTGTAGGACTCAATGTTGGTGTTACTGTATTTGTTGGGGTGTTAGTAGGAGTGTTTGTTGGAGTCACCGTGTTTGTTGGGGTATTGGTGGGAGTATTTGTTGGTGTAACAGTATTTGTTGGGGTGTTAGTTGGGGTGTTGGTAGGAGTTACCGTATTGGTTGGTGTGTTAGTTGGGGTGTTGGTAGGAGTTACCGTATTGGTTGGTGTGTTAGTAGGAGTGTTTGTTGGTGTAACAGTATTGGTTGGTGTGTTAGTAGGAGTGTTTGTTGGTGTAACAGTATTGGTAGGAGTTACAGTTGGGGTGTTGGTTGGAGTTACAGTATTAGTAGGCGTATTGGTAGGAGTATTAGTTGGAGTTACTGTATTTGTAGAAGTATTGGTAGGAGTATTGGTAGGGGTGACAGTATTGGTGGGCGTATTGGTAGGAGTATTGGTTGGGGTGACTGTATTTGTTGGAGTATTTGTTGGGGTGTTAGTTGGAGTTACTGTATTTGTAGGAGTATTGGTAGGAGTATTGGTAGGGGTGACAGTATTGGTGGGGGTGTTTGTAGGAGTATTGGTAGGGGTGACAGTATTGGTTGGAGTATTAGTTGGGGTGACTGTATTTGTTGGAGTATTTGTTGGGGTGTTGGTAGGGGTGTTGGTAGGAGTTACAGTATTGGTTGGAGTAACTGTATTGGTTGGAGTGTTTGTCGGGGTATTTGTAGGTGTCAGTGTCGGTGTTACGGTATTTGTTGGAGTATTAGTAGGAGTGTTAGTTGGTGTAACCGTATTTGTTGGTGTATTTGTGGGTGTATTGGTAGGAGTAACTGTATTGGTAGCCGTATTGGTAGGAGTGTTGGTTGGTGTATTAGTTGGTGTGACTGTATTGGTCGGAGTTACCGTCGGTGTATTTGTTGGGGTTACGGTATTGGTAGGGGTTACTGTTGGTGTATTCGTAGGCGTGTTTGTTGGGGTTACGGTATTTGTTGGAGTATTAGTGGGGGTATTCGTAGGTGTATTGGTTGGTGTTACGGTGTTAGTTGGGGTATTTGTAGGGGTTTGAGTTGGTGTAACGGTATTGGTTGGAGTCACTGTTGGACTCAATGTTGGCGTTACCGTATTGGTAGGAGTATTAGTTGGCGTATTGGTAGGAGTAACTGTGTTGGTTGGGGTGTTGGTAGGAGTGTTAGTTGGTGTTACAGTATTAGTTGGTGTGTTAGTTGGTGTGTTTGTTGGTGTTACGGTGTTCGTAGGGGTGTTAGTAGGTGTCAGTGTTGGGGATACCGTATTGGTAGGAGTGTTAGTTGGTGTATTTGTAGGGGTTACCGTATTGGTAGGAGTATTAGTTGGTGTATTTGTAGGAGTAGCAGTATTAGTAGGGGTATTTGTTGGAGTATTGGTCGGTGTTACAGTGTTTGTTGGAGTGTTGGTTGGTGTTACAGTGTTTGTTGGGGTGTTTGTCGGAGTGTTGGTTGGGGTATTCGTTGGTGTTACAGTATTTGTAGGGGTTACGGTGTTGGTTGGAGTATTGGTGGGGCTTAATGTTGGGGTATTTGTAGGGGTTACGGTGTTGGTTGGGGTCGCTGTTGGAGTCAATGTAGGTGTAACTGTATTGGTTGGGGTATTGGTAGGAGTATTGGTTGGGGTAACAGTATTGGTAGGAGTAACTGTTGGACTCAATGTAGGAGTAACTGTATTGGTAGGAGTGTTTGTTGGTGTATTGGTTGGTGTTACAGTATTAGTTGGAGTATTTGTTGGAGTTAAAGTTGGTGTAACAGTTTTTGTTGGTGTATTAGTTGGGGTGTTAGTAGGAGTTACTGTATTGGTTGGTGTGTTTGTGGGAGTATTGGTTAATGTAACGGATGGTGTTACAGTGTTGGTTGGTGTTACCGTTGGAGTATTGGTGGGTGTTGGGGTGCTCGTTGGAGTTGGTGAGGGTAACATTGTATAATCAATGTCACAAGAAGGTGCTGGTGTTGGTGAAACCGTCACAGTTACACTTGGTGTATTTGTTGGAGTTACAGTATTGGTTGGAGTTACAGTATTTGTCGGGGTGTTTGTGGGGGTAACTGTATTGGTTGGAGTCACTGTTGGACTCAATGTTGGTGTTACAGTGTTAGTAGGAGTGTTGGTCGGCGTGTTAGTTGGAGTATTGGTTGGTGTTACGGTGTTAGTTGGTGTTACCGTAGGACTCAATGTAGGAGTCACAGTATTGGTAGGTGTATTGGTTGGAGTATTGGTTGGTGTTACGGTGTTAGTTGGTGTTACCGTAGGACTCAATGTAGGAGTCACAGTATTCGTTGGTGTGTTTGTAGGTGTATTAGTCGGAGTTACGGTGTTGGTTGGAGTTACGGTATTTGTGGGAGTGTTTGTAGGAGTGTTGGTAGGAGTGTTTGTTGGAGTTACGGTGTTGGTTGGGGTATTGGTTGGGGTATTGGTTGGTGTAACGGTATTTGTAGGAGTATTTGTAGGTGTCTGAGTTGGAGTTACTGTATTCGTCGGTGTGTTTGTTGGGGTGTTGGTAGGAGTTACGGTATTGGTAGGACTTAATGTTGGAGTGTTAGTTGGAGTATTTGTTGGAGTTACTGTGTTGGTTGGAGTATTCGTAGGTGTAACCGTATTTGTTGGTGTATTAGTTGGGGTGTTTGTAGGTGTATTAGTTGGTGTCACAGTTTCTGTTGGAGTCACTGTAACAGTATTGGTTGGTGTGACTGTATTGGTAGGGGTTACGGTGTTGGTTGGTGTAAGTGTTGGTGTTTCTGTGGGAGTATTTGTTGGTGTGTTGGTGGGGGTATTTGTTGGTGTTTCGGTTGGTGTATTTGTAGGTGTATTAGTTGGAGCTACCGTATTTGTTGGAGTTACAGTTGGAGTGTTAGTTGGGGTAACCGTTGGTGTAACAGTATTGGTAGGAGTATTGGTTGGGGTTTGAGTTGGTGTAACGGTTGCAGTATTTGTTGGTGTTAGGGTAGGTGTTTCAGTTTGTGTTACAGTGGGTGTATTGGTTGGAGTTACAGTATTGGTTGGAGTTACAGTTGAGGTATTAGTCGGAGTGTTAGTTGGTGTTATGGTGTTGGTTGGGGTATTGGTAGGTGTTTCGGTAGGGGTAACGGTTGGACTCAGTGTTGGTGTTACTGTGTTAGTCGGAGTATTAGTTGGGGTGTTGGTTGGTGTTTCGGTAGGGGTAACGGTTAGGGTTACGGTGTTGGTTGGAGTATTGGTTGGTGTTTCGGTTGGTGTTTCGGTTGGTGTATTAGTTGGGGTAACAGTATTGGTTGGAGTTACAGTTGGGGTAACAGTTGGGGTAACAGTTGGAGTTACGGTGTTGGTTGGGGTATTGGTTGGTGTTTCGGTTGGTGTTTCGGTTGGTGTATTAGTTGGGGTAACAGTATTTGTTGGGGTGTTAGTGGGTGTTTCAGTCGGTGTATTAGTTGGGGTATTGGTTGGTGTTTCGGTAGGGGTTACTGTATGAGTTGGTGTATTGGTAGGTGTTTCGGTAGGGGTTACCGTATTTGTTGGAGTTACAGTTGGAGTTTCGGTAGGGGTAACTGTATTTGTTGGGGTGTTGGTAGGTGTTTCAGTTGGTGTATTGGTTGGGGTTACCGTATTTGTTGGGGTTACAGTTGGAGTTTCGGTCGGAGTAACAGTTGGTGTCTCGGTTGGTGTAACTGTATTCGTAGGAGTTACAGTAGGTGTGTTGGCTGGTGATTCGGTTGGAGTTACTGTGTTAGTTGGGGTAACTGTAGGAGTTTCAGTTGGGGTAACCGTTGGGGTATTTGTTGGGGTATTGGTTGGAGTTACTGTGTTAGTTGGAGTAACTGTAGGAGTTTCAGTTGGGGTAACTGTAGGCTCGTTTGTTGGAGTATTAGTCGGAGTTACGGTATTCGTAGGAGTATTTGTTGGAGTGATAGTATTGGTTGGGGTAACAGTAGGTGTTTTTGTAACCGTAGGTGTAACAGTAGGGGTTTTGGTAACTGTTGGGGTTGGGGTATTTGAAGTAAAGGTTGTTGGTGTTGGTGTTAATGATGGTGTAAGTGTTGGTGAAGGTGTAGGTGAAGGTGTAGGGCAAGGAATCTCAGCCACACAAGTTTTATCAAGTGACGGAAAATAAACTGAGTAAGTACCTAAGTAGTAGTTTGTGTCGTAATAATATGGCATCACGACAGTACCTAAATTCAAGGTACCGCCAGTACAAGGATAAAATGTGATAACACCAATTTCACCATCAAAATTACCTGTGTTTATTTTTATTAATGCCATTTAAATCTACAGTCTTATCTATATCTATTTTTATTATAAAAATATACTCATTTATTCGGGTATTGTCAACGTCTATTTTTACAGTTTTTATCATGGACAATCAAAAATGGAACTACTTAATTCCTCATTAGTTGGTTCTGTAGGACAATGGTTGGCATCGATATAATATTGACCGAGGTTGAATCCAATATTTGGATGTTTATCGTATTTGTGTTTCATCAGAATTTGGTCGCTGTTATTTCCATTGAAAACAACAACAAATTCATCAGTTAGTGGTGTATTGTCTAATTCAAAATTTAGATTGAAGTATAATCCTGTATCGCAATAATTTAAGTCGACATCAATTACTTCTATGGTTTTACCATATTTGTTTATTAAATAATCCCCATGGTTATATAATTCTTTCGGATGGTCACAACAAGGTTCAATAAAATCTGTTGGTTTTTTTTGTAATTCCTCTGGGAACCTATCGTCAAAAAAGTAAACACTATTTGTAGGTGTTCCAAAATTTTCAATGATTCTATTTGTATAAACTCTTAGTTGTGTTGTTGGTAAAACTTCAAAAACTTCATAAGTATTATTTTGGGTTAATCCTGTAATGATACTTTTCTTGATTGATGCTAAACATTCAATGTCTGTAATTTCAAGTTTTTGATAGTTGTACGTAAATGAATACCCTGATACAGGTCCATTCACAATTTGTTGGTGACTATATTCTGTACATTGTTTGTAAGATGCAGATAAAACATATTCCCCAACATTTAAATCACAAACACTTTTACCACTTATCGTACCACCACTAATATAACTTTCAATATTGTCATCTGTAGTTTGGTTGTCAATGGTTAATCCGCTATCAACTACTAAAACTATAGAGTCACATTTTAAACCATAGTTAAAGTTTGATTTGTATTCAACTTTTGGTTGTATTGTGTAACCTGTGTAATTGTCACAATATGTTGCACCTGAAACAACTGAAATTGGGGATGATATTGTTCCTTGGTAACCAACAATACTAAATAATTCTACGTGACTTTTTCCTGATGGTGTTGGACATGGGTCATGTTCAATTTTGGGTTGTAGACCTTCAATTTTGAATTTTACTTCTTTATTTGCTGCATCTACAATATTAAAATCTATTACATCATTTTCTGAAAAACCAGTTAATTTATATACACAATCACTAACTTTTTGAATGTAAACATCCGCATTTTCATTTGTTCCACTTACACAATTAGCATAAATGTTAAATGGCCATGTTGAACCTTGTTGGATACCTGTTTTGTATCCAATTACTTCAAAAAACACATCACTCACTAATGTACATCCACTGTTTGAGTCGCAATAAACGGTATTATCAGTATAAACTTTAACACTGATTCCATTTGTATTTTTTGTGATTTTGTAATCGGCATCAAATCGATAATCAAAATAGTCGACCACTGAACATTCGTTTGGACCTAATTTTACGGATGAAAACTTAACTTTTTCAACACCATTTTCATCAGTGTATGTTGTGTATTTTATTAATGGTATTGTTTCTGAAAAATATGTTTGGCCTGTGGTTCCCGTGAAAGCAGAATAGGGTTCATACCCTGCACTATTTCTTGTAATAGTTACGTCATCAATCAATACAGATAACGCCGATAACCATAGTTCTTTAATTTTAGTAACATCAGGTTCAAGATAATCTTTATAATCACATATTAAGGAAAGATTTACCGTATCACCACTGGTGACCCCACTTGTACATCCTGTAAATGGTTGTGCATCAAATAATTTTGCACTGTTTGAAGTGTTACTTGTTCCACTAACAATCACATACATAGAGGATGTTAGACCCGTGTAGTCGGCCCCACCATAAACTGTTCCATCAATTTCAATTACAGGATAGTAAGTAACACCTGTAAGGTTTATTAAACCTCTAAAATTATTTTCTTCACCTAAAATATTTTCTAAATCTTCCTCAATTACATTTTCAAAATCAGGGTATAGTTCCTCAATAAATTCTAATGGTTGACAATCATATCTATATTGATATTTTGGTCTACCAAACACGTTATTTTCTATTAAATTACCGCCGGTCCATTGAGTGGTTGATGGTACTAATTGTTCAACTAATTGTGGCCAATAAGGTGATAATTTATTAACAAATTCAATAACATTTATTTGATTATATGGTGTAAAACCTGTTGTTTGTGATATATAATCTCTATAGACATCTTCTAATTGAATATAATTTTTTTTGTAACGAATTTTGTTAGAATTTGTTACAAGTCCATGAATAAAGGTGTCTAAAAATTCAGCAAAAGTTTTACCTGTTTGGGGTAATAAAGTATTTGTACCAAAACTTATTAATAATTCTCTACTTTGTCTAAAGATATCATAATCTATACCTCGTGATGGTGAGATATAAATTCCAATGTTTTTTCTATTTAAAATTAATAAATAATCATCCTCAATTGGTTTTCCGTCTTTATTATCGACCGCGGAAACCAATTCATAACCGGTATCTAAACCTGGTAATGTTCTATATAAATCAAAGTATTCTTCTCCGTATGTGTAGTTTTTATTCTTTGTTTTAATTGTTTTGGTGTTACCCGTTAGTATTGAGTTACTACTGTCTAAAACGAGTGGAGTACGGTGTGATAATGTAATATCGTACCATCCTGAACCTTTACCAAAGAATATGTTTTCAGTTTCGTTATATGCTCTTCTTGGTAGTCCAGTTTTTTCGTCTACAGGGTAACCCTCTCTGTCAAATGTTGTTGACGCTGAGTAGTAAACTTTAGAATATGTGAAACCTGTACTATCAAAGGTGGCGTAAGAATATCTTTTGTTACCTTGAATCGCATCGTATATGTCTTGTTGTAAATTAAAACTAGATGGAATTGACGTTACTTTATAAATGTATTCATCAATCCTAATCAAAGGCTCGGGTGCCCCCAAAAATTTTAAAAAGAAATCAATAGAGGATTTTGTTCCTTTTGATTTATAAATGTGAGCAAGATTTATAAGTAATCTTCGATAAAACTCATACTCAGCTTCAATTAAATTCGTACCGGTTGATACTCCGTCATAATTTGATTGTAATCTTGAATATAAAACATCATTTAGACTATTTTCATCGAATAAATTTAATGTTGATAAACCTAAATTTTCTGCTAAGTTTTTTAAAAGTACATCAGGTAAATTATTAATTCCATCATAACTTACGTTTCTCATATAAGCTATGTTGTCTATGTATTTCTTTACACTATCAAAGCTTTGACCATATAATTGAAATACACTTTCAGCTCTTTTATCTTCGGTGTCAAATTCAAATAACTGTGGTGCGGCTAAAAATCTAACCATTAGATTAGATTTATACACATCTATCTCATCAGCAATATCTTTTAATTTACCAACATATAAATCGTAATCAAAACCGGTTATTTGTATGTTATAACCATCATTAGATATTGGCCAAGTTATTACAACATCAACCAAAGATGTTTTTGAATTGTCTTGAACATCTCTCGGTACTTTAAATGATGAAGTATAAATTGGATTTGTTTCTCTATTTAAAAGTGATTCCTCTAAATCGTCTAACCCTTCGAAAAATTCTTCAACTAAACCATCGTTTGGTCTTATCAATAAATTTTCTGAATATGTTGAACCAGTAAATGGTTGTCCATATACCTTTAAGTAAATTCTATTGTTTGTATTCGGTTCGCTGTATTCTAAAATTGGATATGGTGTGTTATTTGTAACAACAACATATTTTGTATAAGACGAATAAAAATTTCTTAATTCGTTTTCAGTTTCTGGTTTAACTACTGAATTAGGCTCAACAAAAACTAAATCAAAAGGATTGAATATTTTACTTCTTTCGATGTAAAAAGTTGTGGTATTGGTGCTATCGTTATATGTTATTCCACTAGCACTGTAATTAGAAACACCTATAGGACTGTCCGATAAGATTGAAATTCCACCCGGAAACTTGTTTATAATTCTAGTTAATGAAACTAAAATTCTACTTGTTAACGAACCAAATAAAGATTTATCGGCATATTTTTTGTTGCCCTTAAACCTTACTTCGTCAGTTCTCTTTTTTCTTGGTGTTGCTGATGTTGTTTGAATACCCTCAACCTCTTTTAACGTATCTAATGTTAAAAATTGAGAGAATGGGTTACTCGTAAAATTTTTAGAATCTTTGTCAGGGATAGACTTATCAAGCGCAAATACGGTGTTGGTTAGTGCAGATGAACCATCAGTTATCTGTCTACCAACTAAGAAATCATTAAATGTTTCCGCTCCGCTTGACGCTTGACTCGGTACTTTTCTCCTTGCCATTATTCTGTTATAGTATCAAAGTTTAAGGTTTCGTCTACGTCATTTCTTTCTTCACGAATCTCATATAATGTTTCATTAAATTCGTCTTTAACTTCGTAAAGATTGTATTGTCTATAGATGTTATTATTATTGTCATAGATGGTATAGATACCTTGTGAAACCGCTTTACTTTGATTACCATAAAGAGCATGTGCCAATGTTGAAGCATCATGTTCAACCATTTCTACCTCAATTGTGGTGGGATTTAAATATGTGTTTGTTAATATGATTTTTTGTGATGGTACACCAATAAATGGAACCGTATTTGGTTTATTTGTTGGTGCTGAAGATGGTGTTACTGTTAAAAACATCAAATTGGTTGCCTGTTCACTATACTGATATCTGATAGCTTTTTGTGATGTACTTGTTAAATTTGAAACAATTGGTGTACAGTAGAACGAAGATGTTACGATTCTATAAAAATTTGGAATTTTTTTATTGTCAGATGAATTAATGTACTCAATTCTATATCCAACAAGTCCTTGTGGTGTAAATTTATTTCTATCATCAGCAGGAACATTGGATAAGTCAATGACCAATCCTCTAACTGAAGGTAGAGACGCTAAAATTCCACAATCAGTAATTGAAGTTCTTATTTGTTTTGGTCTTATATGGAGTGTGTATACACCTAAATCCGCAAAATCGGATGCGGTTAATTTTAAGTTGTACAATCCACCTAAGATTTCAACATTAGGTGCTGAAGTATCATCCGTGGTGTTCGAATTATGATAAACAGGGGTTAATACTTCAGCTGAACTTAATTTCTTAAGAGTAACAGTCGAAGTGCTATTTCTATCCGCAACGTAATGAAAATAAATTTCAACGTCTTCGGGTGACACATCTGATGGTCTAATTATACCGTAACTACCTACTGCCATGTTTTTTTATAATAAATATGAAAATTATTGTTTTCTAATATTAAAATATCCGTTTCCATAAATTGATAATTCACCTGTGTTGTCAATTTCAGATAATCGTAATGTTTTTTCCATTACACCTTGTTTTCCTCTTTCAACAAAAATGTCAGAATAGATTACTGGTTCATCAATAAATCCTAAGAAATGTTCATTTCTTGTAATAACCTTATTGATGACTTCTTCTTTTGTAAATCCTGATGTTGTACCAGTAATTGTAGTGATTCCATCCTCAAAATCTTGATAATACAAATTATCAATTGTGTATGCACTGTAAGCCACACCATTTGTTACTCCTGTAGTTACACCTGAGTATGTATTTGAACCGTATAATTTTAATTCGCTAATTTTACTTTTACCAATTGCAGCATATGTAAATGTGGTATAACCTGTGTTGGTTCCATTATAGTCTAAATCGTTTAGATAATTTTGACTTTGACCCGATATGTTGGTGTATGGTATTGTGAACCCGGAGAATGTCCCTAATGGGTTAGAGACAGTGGTATTTGAAGGTACTTGTACTTTCTTTTTAGTTTCAAACTGACTCCATGGTGTGTTGATTGAAATTGATATGGTTGTTTCGCCGGTGGATGAATATGTTTTTGTTGCGGTAATTCCAGTTGTTGATAGAATACTTGTAGTCCCGTCTCCCCAACTGACAGTAAAATCGATAAAATGTATTTCAGAAACTTTACTCGTGTCCACCGTATTGTAAACCTGAACTGTGTTACCGGTCTGAGTATAAGAAAAGTTACAAATTTGTTCAACTTGTTCAAGTTCCCCATCAAAACCAACCATTACACCCATTTCGTCAACGTGTGTTTCTAAAAATATCGGTAACATGTGTTCACCATACGCCTCCCCTTTTGTAATATTGTTCCAACCATATAGTTCTAAAGTTAAATCACAACCAGCGTCTCCGTAAGAGTTGGTTGGTATGGTGGTTCCCGTCCACATGTAGTATCCATTACTAACAGTACCACCAGTGACGTTATACACTATAAAACCATCTAAAGGGTCAAGATATTGAGACTCCGACCACGATATTAAACTACCCAAACTATTGTACCAATATGGACCATCGTTTGAATACAATTTAACATTAGGAATATTTTTCCTAAGTATTTCGTATTTTGTTGGTGATTTAATATCCATTATTGTTTTCTTTCATAAAAATTTATTGGTGCGGTTACTATTCCTTTTCTTGTACCTAATGAACCATTATACGCATAAACTATGTATGAATAATTTGTTCTATCTATAATTACTTTATAGTAGACATCTTCTTCTTCAGCATACGGTGTTGTTGCATTTACATTTTTTGATTTATTTACAAAATCAATAACACTTCCGTCTTTTGCATTATAGTACTTGGCGGTCATATAAAATGTATTTCCCGTAATATTTGTTTCATCAAATGGTGAATCATCCGCAAACCAAAAAAAGTACATATTTTCCGTATTTCTGTAGTTTGAACCAGTGAAAACAGGGACATAAACAAAATCGTTTAGAGGTAACGTAGCTCCCGACGGTGTGCCTGTATAATATATTCTTTCACCAAGAGGGAGTGATAAATTCTTTGCAAAAACCAATCTTCTATTCGTTTGATTTGGTGATGCGTCATTATTAGTTTTGTAAAACTCTAATCTGAAAAAACTTTCTGTTGACTGTTTTAACATTTTAGAATTTTCTTCCATTGTTATTCCAACGTCTTCATAATTTTGTGAGTAATTACCAAAACTATTCAAAAAATAAAAATTATACCATATGTCCGTTTGGTTAAAAGTATTATCAGTTACCGGTGAAACTTGGTCATATGCGGTATGTATGTATCTTACAGTTTCATAATTTTCAGTTGGGTTGATGATTTCATATAAAATCTCTTGCTCCATCTGCTCAGCATTATCAGTCCAACCCAAATCTGTTTTAAACATTTGGTTTGATGGAATTATAATTGTTTGGTCATTATTTTTAGCAAGAATTTTCATATTAACATTTAAACTTGTTTACGTTCTTAACTTTATCTTGTTTATTCCTGTAGATATTTTCGTTTCGTAAATAAAAATCAATATCACTTTTTACATAATGTATATTATTAATAAAAGGAAAGTTGGTACCGAAACCATCAGGGTCAATAAATCCATGGTCGTATAAATCTCTCCATTTCCATAACGCCTCGTCTTCAAAATATTTTGAATTCTGTGGTAATCCGTATACTTGATTTGTTGTTGAAGTTTCAATATATGGTGACAATTGTCTTAGTTTTACTCTATGGTGTGGTTGATAATAAAGACCATACATGTTTGTCATTGAACCACCTGAAAAGGTTACAGTTGTACCCGTTTGTCCATAATCAAAAACAAATAAAGGATTAGAGAATCTGTGATATGATTCACTTATAATTCTTTCTTTTAATTCTGAACGATTGTATTCAACAAAGGCACCATGTAAAACTGTACCAACAGGTAAATCTACACCTGTTGTAAAATTATAGGTTGTTGCACTAATCGTTCTCGAGAAACCACTTGTTAATATGGACGTTTCAGTAGTTCCTGTACCATTAAAATGTTCGTCAACCCATGTATCATGAAAATTGAATTTCCAACCAACTTTAGGTGGGTATTCAAAATAACCGTTTCTATTGGCCAAAATGGTACTTACATAAACTTCAGTTGGTAAATAACCTAAATTATTAGTTAATCCCGTAAGAACAAATGGTTCTTTGAAATCATAAATTAATGATTCCATCATATTCCTTTCAACCAAAACATCAGAAACACCAGCACTATTTTCTAAAAGTAATTTTCTTTCGTTTTCCCAAATAGATGACTCAAATCCAATTTTGTCTAATATATAATCTTCCCTTTCTGTTAGTGTTTTGTGTTTGTGAACGTAATAATTAGATGTGGAACCTGTTATGTCATTTCTGTCAAGACATCGTTTACCAAAAACAACTGTTGAAAGTGTTGAACCAGAGGGTAATTCGGATTTAGATATTTCTAAAACATATTTTTCAGAATTATATATTGAGTCACCAACACTTATAATTGTGAATGTTTTACCCGTGACATTTACCGCGTTATTAAAACTACCTCCGCTTAGTGTAATAAATTCACCCGATAACATTCCGTGTTCTACAGGACTTGTTAACTTGTATGTGTTACCATTGCTTTCAACCCTAAAAGGTATTCCATCGCCTGATGTAAAACTAAAATAAGTTCCACCACTTAATGAATATTTCATCGGATAAGCACTGTCTTGACCATAAACATATGAAAGGTATATGTTCCAATTGTGATATGGTGCTTGTATGGACGATATTGAGGTGTGTTCAGTTTCTCCTGAATAAGCAAAAATGGGACTGTACGTTGTTAATGATGAAATAGTTTGTATAGTGTTTATTTGTCTTACCACATCTTTTCTTAAAAAAGCAAATTCTTGGTAGGGTATGAAACCTGTAAAATCATTATTACCACCGTCACCAACCAAATACAGTCTTTTTAATAATGGATTATATTCAGATGAACCACTATAAAGATTTCTAAAAACCATTTTTAGTTTACCATGAATTTTATAGCTATTACTTTCGTTCCTTTCTTTATTAAAGAGCTCCGCGTTACTTAGAATAATTGTTCTGTCACCTTCTCTTAAAAGATTCTCAGTTTCCTCTAACCCAACACGAATTGTTTGGTCTTCATTGATTGAACCAAAAAATTTTTTAGATGGTAATATAATCCTTTTTTTATCCATTATTCTTGAGATGGGAACGCACCTTTTGGTCCAAATAATTTTATAAATTTATCAACCGCAGTTGCGCCTGGTCTTAATCCAAAATAAAATAAGAATGGTGTTGATAATATTTGTTTATTACCAGTATAATTTACTTGTGTTGGTTTTAATATAAAATCAACATCATTATTCCACGGTTTTGAAGCCCATCCCCCCACCTCTCCAACTCTAATCCACAAAGTACCTGCATCCGGTGATAAAGTGGTTCCTGATGTTATATGTAAAACAGTAAACCCTTCCTCTTGATTGTTGTAGTTTAGATGCACGTCGTTTGTATCTTCAACATCAAACGAACCATCGTTAACATCAGCACCTGCGATTGTGAATGTATCTCCCGAATATGTTTTTGTCATCGGAAATAAAACATAATTATATGTTGAATCACCCGTAAACGCATAATTATACGTCATTCCTTGTAATCTCTGAGAAACAACAGTGGCATAATCCCAAGATTGTCCATATCCTTCACCAAAACCTTGTCCGTCCTTATCCCAATAAAAAAATGGAACAATTTGTGACGATTCTGTTAACCTACCTGGTTCATTTAGACAAACTCTAACCCTATAACCGTCATCGTCTAAAACAAAATTTATCGGCATTGGTCCATTCGTTGTTCCGGATTGTGATTTAAATAATTGAACATAATCATCAGGGTCAAGAATTACAGGACTGTATTGACCATAATATCTATTTTGTAAATCAAATTCCTCAATACCGGCTTCATTGTTAATTGATATTAATTGTAAAACGTCACCATTTAATATTTCTTTATTAGTGTTAAACGGGTAGTATGAAGTGTATCCATTATTAGAGAAAAAATCTTTATAATTATAATTGGCGTTTGTGTCAAGTCTGTAATTAATGTAAAGACCCAACATTTCTTTAAAATTTTGATACGATGTTGAACCTATACTTCTAACAATAGAGCAATTTGGGTCTAATGTTGGGTCTACACAAATTTCTTTAATAAATTCATCTCTTGGACCTAAATCCATTATTGTTGTTGGGTGTCTTAGGGTACTGAATTCAGAACCTGATGCTGTTTTTTGGAAAATCGAGCCGTTCCATTTTGTGGACCTGTAATAAAATTTTTTTACTGCGTCATTTGATGTTTTTTCTGAAACTTTATAATATAGTAAATTTTGACAGTAATTGGTCCCTCTGACGTTCAAATCTAAAGTTTCTTCATTGTCCCATCTCACTCTAGCTTTGAAAGGGAACATATAAAGAGAACCCGCTAACCAGTTGTCAAAAAAGGAATAATTAGCAATACCTTCGCAGAAAACTTTATTTACCAATTTTCTTCTTGCATATTCTCTGATTAATTTAAATTGTACATCTCTATTGTCTGTATGAGCCGCGGGAATTACTGTGTAAACACCAAATCTAAATTCAGAAAAACCACTTCTCGTGTCACATTTTATCGAACAAGGGTTTTTGGACAAGTCATTAGCTGCTGCTTGTCCAACTACCATTAAGTTTAAATTATTACAATTTGTACCAGGGTTTGCCGTTGTTCCACTATAATCGGCAGTAGTACCGCTTGCACAGTAACTTATTTTTACAATACCACTATCGTCATATATTGTATTTTGAGATAAACACCCTTCGGGTAAAGATGTGGAATCAAACGAGCTTGTTGTTGAACCGGTTATCGGGTAATTTGAATCGTATATTTCGTAAGTGAATCCCGACCAAACATAATCTTTTGGGATTGTTGGGTCGTTCCATTGTAACCACGAATTTGCGGACGCTAAATCTCTACCTAAAACACCTGTTGTTGAACCACAAGTATAGTTTCTGTAAAGAAAAGTATAACTATTTCCTGTTGTTAATCCACTTAATGCTGTAATATCGGCCGTTTGTGCACCTGAATGAGCTAGATAAGAAGTAACCCTTATGTAATAATTTCTATTAGGATTTACTATTATATTGTTTATAATTGTTGATAATGATTGTCCATACGTGTAACCCGTATAATAATAAGATGTTAAACCACTTGAGGGTGATTCACTTAAAAAATATTCTCTTTCAGTTGGGTCATAGTCACATATAAAAATATCTGTCACCGTGGAATCACAGGTTCCTGTTACCACGGGTACACCATCTCCACCAGCGTAGGACATAGAACCATCTCTAGCGCAAACACCTGTAACTGATGACCCACTAAATGGTATTGATTGGGATTGAATTGAGTTATTAGTACAATCTCTCCAAGTATAGGTGGTTGTGCCAGTAGTTGGTGGTGGTAAAGTGTATGTTGTACAATTAACCAAAAAAGTAAGTTTGTCTCGAACCGCGGTACCACTAGCGACTTTTTGATATATGTTAGAAGGGTCGGTGTCAGTCGACGAATCTTCCGTAAAAACTTGAATTTCATCACAAGATTCACATTCGGGATATATTGTTAAACTTAATCTTACTGTTCCCAATGCTTGTAATGGTTCAATAATTGATTCATCCCACCCGTCAAAAGGTGCCCAATAAAAAGTCCATCCTAAAATATTCCAAGGACCAATTCTAACTTTTTCATAAATTAATTGAAATGGAGCAATGATAATTTGAACAGCACCAACAAAGGCGGTATATATGACTCTTTCGAACGCATTAATAATAATCGCCAAAAGAATTGCAAAACTAAACTTTCTCCACGCATAATTTATTGGTGGGGTGACAACACTTGATTCGCAATCTTCTTCCGCTTTTGGTGCAATATCTTTTATACCTAAAAAGTTGTCTTTACCACCTTTAAAATGCCCACCCATGTAAGATGTTACAGTGTAGACTTTGTTATATGTAAATCTATAGAAATAATCCTCAGGATAATAACTTCCATAAGTCTGATTGAATATTACTGATGAACTTGTGGCTGAAGTTGGGTAGTCGTCCCAATTTAATGAAAACGCATATGAACCATCAACGTCGGAATTGTACTCCCTAATGTTTGGTATCAAATAACTAGCAACATATCTAACCCTACCTAAAGTTTCATTTTTACCTGATATTCTGAATCTATAACAAGCCGATGTTGGTATTCCTTTGTTAGGGTCATTTGTTGTTTCATTTTCACCAAATTCATTTGTGTACACAAAATCCATGTTCATGGGTAATGGGACCACAAATGAACCATCGTCCTCGATATCTTCTTGTATTTCGTATCTCTCAAGTATTGGTCGACCACTACTGTCTTTATTTGGTGTAAACCTTATTATTTCAATAACAGCATCAAATGTGGTTAAATCACATTTTCGACCCATCTCACCTCTTGGTCTACAATTTTTATTTATTGTATTTTTACCTTTATCCGAATATATTGAACCTAATAGATACGCTTTTGGCTCTACTTTAACCCCTTTACTTGATAAATCAAAATCAGTTCTGGTTAATCCAATTTCACATAAATCTTCGTTACCCCAAAAAGGATAAACTTCTATAGTTTGATTAAAAGAAACTATTTGAGGTAAAGTGTCTAAATCATTTGACGCTTTGTACGAATATGTATTTTTGAATTTGTCAACACCTAAACCTTGTCTAATAAAATCGTCAGGTCTAAGTGAAAAACACCCAATATCAGATAAATCTACATCAACATGAATTGTTTGTGTCCCTACAGGAACACCCCAAATCATGAAGTCACCAGCATCGTTTGTTTTTACAGTGTATTTGTAATATTTTTCATAAACCTCAAGAACCTCTTCTCTCGTTAAAATATCTTTTTGGTCAGGGAATGTACCGGTTGGTTCGTGTCCACCGTGTTGTTTTCGACTTGGTAAAAGATTATATCTATATCCTTCATCATTTTTACTATCTACCGTGGTAAATGGATATAACTCAGAAATTACGGGGTCGTTTGAATCTTCTTCGGATATTGGAATGAAAATAGAAACTCTAGCATTTGGAACACCGAATCCATTGTTTACAAAGATTCTTCCACAAACAACACCATAGTCCGCACACATTGAGGAGTATACCTCCGTCTGTGTGAATTTAAGGGATAATATTTCCAATAAGTCAAAGTCGTTTTTTAATTCGACAACAACTTTTTGGTCTTTACCTATATTTGTGGAAATTCTGTGTTTCTGCATTATTCTATAAATAGAAAATTATGGATTTCCAGAAAAATAAATAAAAATTAAATTAGAATGTAGTCGTTCCTAATGTTTTTACTCTAACTTTTATATCTTTCTGAGGAAATCTTATTTGATATATTTGGTTAGATTTCATATAGATAGTCATATCGGATTGAGCAATTTCTTTTGTGGTTGGGTCAATATATGATTGTAACACTTCAGAAGATGAATATTCTCCACCTACGTTATTGAAAACTCTTATATCGACAGCGTTTACCACTCCATTTACTTCACCTATTGTTTTATATAAATCACCAACAAATAATGGGTCACCCATTTTTCTTTTTTCAATTGAAAAATAACTAACAGTATCCTCGATAATAGTTTTAACAATCTCTGTTTGGTTACCATTTTTATCAATAACAACGTCAATCTCTAGTGTGAAATCAACCACTTCACCGCTTTGAACTTCTAAAAAGTCATTAACCATTCGGTACTCGGCTAAGTAAGATAAAATGTTGTTTTTTAATGTGTTTGAAACAGTATCAATAAGATTACCATTCTCATCATATGACAATAATTTAATTTTTATTTTATTGTCTTCTTCCATCACGTTTACCTTAGCGGGAGCCCCATATGTTGATGGCATTGTCTCAATTAAAGATTTATAATCATTAAGAGTTACCGCCCTATTTTGTGCAGAGAAGTTATATGCTATCATGTTTCTAACTTCTTCAATTGTGGGTTGGTCCGCACCTCCAACAGCTGGTGTTACGTTGGTTACGGTTAAAGAATTTTGTACTTGAGTGTTCGTTGATGAGTTAGGTCCATTAATAGAAAATTCAACATTATCTACACTTGTAATAATATCAATACCGAGATTACTATCCTTACCTCCTCCAATTCTATATTTTATGAATAACGTTGTATTTGATTTCGGTAAAGCACCTAATGATAGGTTATTCAAATACGTTCCAAGACTTACTCTTAAAGTACCTTGGTTATAGTTGTCCAAATTATCCAATGGATTAACATTACCAGAACCAAATGTTACCGAAAAATAATTTTCGGGAGTATATTCTGTAATAAATTTATTTGTAACTGGAACGTATGTTCCCGATATGAAATTATCACTATCAGATGCCGATGTTGGGTCGGGCACAAATACTTTATCTTGTATTAATGATTTTACTTCGTACCATTTATTTTCAGAACTTAAAAATTCAGAGTTAGTTGGATTATTTACAAAGTTTGTTCCCTCTTTATGAATTACTCCACTCACCCCTAATATGTTTTGTTCAGGTAAGAATATTTTTAAGAAAGGTTTTTGGTCAACTTCTGTTATAACTTTTCTATATATTCTTGTTACACCATTTACAACAGCTTCTCTTTTTACAATTGAGTATGATATGAGTCTATTATTACCATCAAAATTTGGGATTTTTAATCTGTTTGGTTCACCTCTTTTATTGAAGGGATTTGAGAAATCAATATCGTCGATGGTTTCAAAAACTTGTCCCCCACCCGATACTTGTGCACCTGATTTTATAGTCCCCAAATAACGCTCATCTTCTTTATCTCCTCTAACAGGTACTTGTATTGTAAAATCACACAAAGAAACCGATGGTCTATTACCTGGTATTCTCATACCATATGTTTTGGCAATATGATACAATGATTGTCTTTGTTGTGCAAAATCTAGCATTGTCTCTTGCCAAACCCTATCAATGTGAAAATGTAAATTGTCTGTCACAGCGGCATTTAAATCCAATAAAACAGAATAAATTGATGCGTCATTTGTATTCTTAATCAAATCGGGATAATATTCCCTTGTGAGATTAACTAGTTCCTGTCTTAAACTCGCAAAGTCTCTGACGGCGTATGATATTTTTTTAGCCATATTATATGTTAATAATTATAAAATCGGACGAAACAAAAGGTTCGTTATTTATGTCATAGTCAATTCGAACTTTTGCGGTATATGGTTTGGTTGAATAATCAGAAACTCTAAACAATCTTGAGTCCTCATCTTCTTGTGGGCTCATAGATTCTTCAGGGTCTTGGTCAGCGGGTGTAACTCTAATTGATTTTATTTCTAAATTAGGTATGTATAATTTCACCGCAGTTCTTATTTCATCTTCTATCTGACCCCATGTTACAGCGTCATTTGGTTCAAAAATAAATTCATATAATCTAGTCCCAAAATCAGGTAAATAATATCTTGAACCCTTTCTTGTTAATAACAAGTGAATCAAGTTTGCACGAATCTCTCTCTCAGGGGTTTCGGTCATAACCAAAAAATCACCCTTAGGACTAATTCTGAATGGAAAATCTATACCATATGTAATCGCCATACTAATAAATATAACTAAAGAACAAATACTAATAAATAAAAAAATCCCAACCGAAGTTGGGATTATATATTGTTTGATTTTTTTGCTCCTGTATAATCAAACAAAGTAGATGTATGGTTAATTATAAAATATCAATGGAGCCACCTACAGTTACGAGCCACAACCTTCACATTCAAAAGGAGAATCTGTTGGTCTTGATGGTATTGACATCTCCACGACTTCTTCTTCTTTTTGATTATTTTGGTTGTATGAAGTATTTTGTACTTCTTTAGCTTCAACTGTGGGTTTTGCTGTTGAGGTGTCGATTCCTAAACCCTTTAATGGGTCAACAGCAGCTCTGGTTCGTAAATAATACATACCCGTTTTTAAACCAAGTTTCCATCCATAAAGATGTGCGGCTAAAACTTTGGTTTTGTTTGCGTTGTCAATAAATAAATTTAAAGACTGTGATTGGTCAATGTAAATTGACCTGTTTGCCGCCATGGTTAAGATTCTTTTTTGAGACATTTCCCAAACTGTTTTGTAAACTTCTTTCACATCAACAGGTACCTCAGGAATGTTTTGAACAGAACCATTTTCCATGATTAGTTTTTTCTTTAATTCGTCAGACCACAATCCTCTTTCAAGTAATTCATTTACGAGATGTTTATTGATTACAATAAATTCACCTCCTAATGTTCTTCTTGAGTAAAGGTTAGATGTAAATGGTTCAAATGCTTCATTATTACCAAGAATTTGTGCGGTAGATGCTGTTGGCATAGGAGCAACTAATAGAGAGTTTCTTACACCATGTTTAACAACATCTTTTCTTAGTGACTTCCAATCCCATCTTCCACTTGTGTCCTTGTCTGTTTTACCCCATAACTCGTATTGAAATTGACCTTTAGATAACGGAGAACCTTCAAATGAAGAGTACGCCCCGTTTTCAACAGCCAAGTCTTTAGACGATGTGAGAGCCGCGAAATAAATTGTTTCAAATATTTCTACTTGTAATTTGTCCGAATCCTCACTTTCAAAAGGTAATTTTAACATACAAAACACATCCGCCAATCCTTGTACACCTAAACCAACTGGTCTATGTTTCATGTTTGAAAGTTTTGTTTCCTCAGTAGGGTAAAAATTCAAATCAATAACGTTGTTTAGGTTTTTCACAACTTGATATACATTATCATAAAGTAGTTCATGATTAAATTCTTTATTAATGATGTATTTTGGTAATGCGATTGACGCTAAATTACAAACCGCTTGTTCTGTTGGGCTTGAGTACTCAATAATCTCGGTACACAAATTAGATGATTTAATTGTACCTAAGTTCTTTTGGTTTGATTTGTAATTAGCAGCATCCTTGTACAACATGTATGGGGTACCGGTCTCAATTTGTGCCGTTAAAATTGCGTCCATTAATTTTCTCGCTTTAACAACTTTTCTTGCTCGACCCTCTTTCTCATACCTTTCGTACAATTCTGTGAATTCTTGAGTAAAAGAAAATGGGTCATCATAAGCGTCTGACAAACCAGGAGCTTCATCAGGTGAAAATAGTGACCACTCCCCGTCTTCCTCAACTCTTTTCATAAAAAGATTGGGTGTCCACATCGCTAAGAATAAATCACGAGCCCTTAATTCTTCTTTACCGTGATTTTTTCTCAAATCAATAAATTCAAAAACATCTGCGTGCCATGGCTCAAGATAAATCGCGAAAGAACCTTTTCTTTTACCACCCTGATTAATCCAACGAGCGACTTCATTGTATGTTTTCATCATCGGGAGTAGTCCGTCTGATTCACCACCTGTTCCTTTAATATATGAACCCTTGGCTCTAACATCATGAACATGTAGTCCGATACCACCAGCCCATTTTGAAATTTTAGCAACATCTTTAATTGTGTCAAACAAACCATCAATGTCATCACCTTTATTACCAATTAAGAAACAAGAAGACATTTGTGGTCTACGAGTACCGGCATTAAACAAAGTTGGAGTTGCGTGAGTGTAAAAATGTTGTGATAAATCGTCATAAATTCTCAAAGCAGTTTCTAAGTCACCATTACAAATACCAACAGCAACTCTCATGTACATATATTGAGGTCTTTCAACGATTCTTCTTCCGATTTTCAAAAGGTAAGAACGTTCAAGAGTTTTAAATCCAAAATAATCAAAATCAAAATCTCTCTCTTGAACAATCGCACCATCTAAAGATTCTTTGTTTTGAATCACAAATTGATAAACCTCATCTGATATTAAAGATGAATCTTTTCCTGTTCTTGGTTCAATAAATGAGTGAAGTTCTTTAATACATTGGGAAAACTTTTTTGGTGTCGTTTTATGTAGATTTGACACCGCCAATCTTCCAGCTAATTTAGCATAGTCTGAATGTGTTGTTACCATAGACGCAGCCGTCTCGGCTGCTAATGTGTCCAACTCAGTTGTAGATATACCATCGTAAATCCCTTGAGTAACTTTAAGAGTCACTAATGTTGGGTCAATGTATTCTAAATTCAAATCATCACAGAAATATTGTATTCTTCTGGTGATTTTGTCATATCTCATTTCTTCCAATGAGCCATCTCTCTTTTTTACTTTCATAATCTAATTAAAAATCTATATCTTCAAATGATGTATCCATATCTTCAATGGAAACGTTATTATTCACACCAGCTTTTTGATATTCAGCAACTCTTTTTTCAAAGAAATTAGTCTTACCTTGAAGAGCAATATTTTGCATGAAATCAAATGGATTTTCAACATTGTAGACCTTTGAACAATTTAATGACATTAATAGTCTATCGGTCACAAATTCCAAATATTGAGACATCAAATCTGAATTCATACCAATTAGTTTAACAGGTAGTGCCTCTAAAATAAATTCTTTTTCAATCTCTAAAGCTCCACAGATAATGTCTTTAATTCTCTTCTCACTTAATTTATTTTCAATATGGTGATTAAACAAATGACAAGCAAAGTCACAGTGCATTCCTTCATCTCTTGAAATAAGCTCATTTGAAAAGGTTAAACCCGGCATTAAACCACGTTTTTTGAGCCAGAAAATAGAACAGAATGAGCCAGAAAAGAAAATACCCTCAACAGCAGCAAAGGCAATAAGTCTTTCAACGAAGGTACCCTTTTCAATATACTTTAACGCCCATTCCGCCTTTTTCTTAACAGCAGGGATTGTGTCAATTGCATTAAATAATCTACCTTGTTCTTGTTTATCCTTGATATATGTATCAATCAACAAAGAATAAGTTTCACTGTGAATATTTTCCATCATGATTTGGAAACCATAAAACATTTTAGCTTCCGTATATTGTACCGCATTCACAAAATTCATTGCAATGTTTTCATTTACAATACCATCCGAAGCGGCGAAAAATGCTAATACGTTTTTAACAAAATGTTGTTCATCTTCATTTAGTTTGTTTTCCCAATCATAAATGTCTTGAGCTAAATCAATTTCTTCAGCAGTCCAAAAACATGCTTCTTGTTGTTTGTAAAGTTTCCAAATGTCGTGGTGTTCGATTGGAAAAAGGACAAAACGTCCTGGATTTTCTTTCAAAATCTTCTCTGTCATGGTGATAATAATTATTAATTTCTGTTTAAAGTTTCCTGTCTTTTGGTGAAAGCTTCTCTCACCCTGTCAGCAGCGTTTTTTTGTTTCTCCTCTTTATGACCAAGGAGTGTTGTTTGAGACTCAGTATCAATGACTAACAGTCTATTGTCAAATTTACAATTCTGCCAAATAATTCCGTCACGACCAATTCTTGACTTAAGTAAAGTCATGGTTGCTAAGTTATGTTCTTTTTGTTCTATGGTTTTACCTATTGATAAAATTACGTGGGCAATTTGCGCTTTTTTAATTGACCCACCCATTTGGTCACTGTTTACAACTTCAGATGAAATAGATTCTCTGTTACCCTGAGTAGCCGTCCATATAACAATTCCAAATTCACTTGTCATCGCTTCTAAACTTCTCATTACTGAACCTTCACCTTTCCATTCTTCACCGAAATTAGATTTTTCGGGACTGATACAGTCGACATAATCAATAACTAAAAGGTCAATCTTTTTACCTTCTGAAATTCTTTTTCTCAATCGAGATTTAATCTCAGATATTGAAACTGAATCACTTGGTAACTTTAAAATATCCAAGGTTCCTTTACTTTGAGTTTGAACCTCGTTTATCTTTTCTTTTACAAAATCTTTATTTTCAGGTTGTTCATCGGGTGCAATTCCTGACCAAATTGTGTAATGTTTCTTTTTGATGTTATCGGGATTGTCTTCAAAAAATATTTGAAGAACATTGTACCCATGTAAGTAAGCAGTATTTGCAAATAATGATAATATGGTCGTTTTACCCGTACCTGTTGGTGCTAATACAACACCAAGTTCCCCAATACCCAAACCACCTTTTAAAGCGGTGTCAAGACCCTCTATACCTGTTGGTATTGGTTGTCTATTATCTTTTTCTAAAGCGGCGTCGATATTGTGAAAAACATCCATACATTCTTCAGGTGGTAATCCGACTTGTAGTGCCTTTTGAATAATACCTTCAATCTTATGATACTCTTGGAATTTACCATTTTCAATAATGGTTGTTACCATTTTAAGTTCCTTCTTTAAATTTTGTTGTTTACAAAAATTCAAAGCCTCTTCTCTGACCATTGGGTCATCTACGGTATTTTCTTTGATGTCGTGAATTGTATCTAAATGTATTCTCGCGGTTTCTTGTGAACCCATTTCAAGAATTATAGTTTGACACAAACTTTGATAATCAGGAATTTTCCCATATTTCTGATAGTACTCTTTGATATGGGAGGTAATAAATCTAAAAGAACTATTATCAAAATATTTGCTCTCGATTACATCAATAATCTGTTCACCGTACTTTTTATCCTCTACAATTGATTTAATTAACGTTTGTTGAAATGACGCTCCGAGAAAACCAAAATTTTTTTCTGACATAGTTTTTTATTTTTTTATAATTGATAGTTTAAATAAGTTGTTTCCAAATCTCTAGATGATAAAATGTCGGTTAAATCTGACAAATATCTCTTTAAATAAGGACGAATGTCTACCGTATATCTAACCTTTGGGTGATAGACTTTAGCGGAAAACATCCTTTGAATAAATACATCGTCACCCATCTTAATCTCGAGCAAAAAGTACTCTTTTTCATTTTGTTCATCGGTTTCTGCACTATCCAAACCGTAAAAATAATCACGATTTTCATGTAGATAATCCAATGTTTTTGTTTTCAAATCTACACCAATATCGTCACAAATATTTTTAACGTAATAGTGTAAATCCATAGAACGTCTCGACTTTGGGTTATGCTCTCTTACATTGAAGAAGCGCTGACAGATAATGTTTCCTTCTAATGTCAAAAGGAACTCGAACTTTGTTACTTCTTGATTACTCATTGTTTTTGATTTTAATTAATTTTTTATTCTTTTCTTTTCTTGTTAATCTTAAAAATGGATTGAGGAAGTTTATCCACGCATCATCCGATTTTGGAAGTAATAAAAATATACCATCTTCCATCATCATCTTCATGGTGTTTTTATATGACCGACCTTCAGGGTCAATCAAATCGTTTATTAATGAAGTTATAGATTCCCTTGCTTCATCAGTTAAGAAAGGATTATCAAGACTTACAATACGACTATTGACATCAAAAAATTCCTCACCTAATATCCCATATTTGGTAACACCTGTCAGAAGATTCTTTACAAGACGATTATCGTTGTCTTCCTCAAATAAATTGTTAAATCTTTCAAGAATAAATTCAACGGTAATCTCTTCGGTTTTAATTTCAGGAACTAATGAAATTAATCTCCTGACACCTAAATTTTTGATGCCCGCAATATTATCCGATGGGTCACCACAAATCATCTTGACCAATTTTATATTCTGTATAAGAATTTGTTCATGGTCATAAACGAACATATCATTTGGTTGGTATATTTTACTGTGTGAGGGATTAAAGAGTTTGGTATTTTCTGAAACTAATTGAGTCAAATCACCATCTGAAGAAAAAATTATTTTGTTTTCTTTTGGTGAGTTTTGAACATAATATGCGATTGAATCGTCTGACTCACAGAATTCATATTCACCTTGTCTAACAAATAGTTCTTCAAGATATTGTTTAATTCTGTTTCTTTGTTTTCCGTAAGAATGTAATTCTTCTTCAGACCTGATACGAGATTTTCTATTCTCTTTGTATTGATGGTAGAACCTTTTTCTTGTTATAGAACCATCTTGTCCATCCCAAAAAACGACAATCTTATCCAAATGATGGATTTCAATTGTTCGTCTTAAGGTGTTTATAAAATGATATATCCCACCAATATGTTCCCCCTTATAAAAGTGATTTTTTAATCCAAAAAAACCAATAGTAAGTAAATTGTCACCATCTACCAATAATACATTAGACATTAATCATCACTCTTATAGGGTTAAACAAAAATTAATCTTCTTCTTCGAAATCGTAAGTTGTTGATTCCGCTAAATCAAAGTCGCTAGACCCTAATTTTTCTTTCCAAAAACTTGAATATTCTTTTTTATACGACTCCAAAGCTTCTTTGGTGTCGGCAATATATCCATTATGGACAACGATAACTTTACCGTCTTTGTAACCTAATCCATTAACGTGGTTTTTAAGGATTGAAATTTTGGTTCTAACAGCGTAAACAATTTTTCTACCGTCTTTGGTTGCATCAATGTGGTTGATACCTGATTTTTTCTGATTACCAAATAAGAAGATAAGTGAAGACGCTAATTTTAATGCTTCACCACCTTTTGGTTTGATTTCAGGTTGACCCATTGGATTGTCAGGTAATTCTACCCATGGTTGATTCACCACAACCATTGTCAAATAATATGACGAGTCTTTAGATGGGTAATCTTCTTTTTTTGATTTGGTAATTCTTGAGTGAATACCCATACCAATTTTATCGGATAATGCACTTGCGTTGTGTTGTTTACCACCTTTACCATCAAAAGTCATCTTACATGGTATTGAACCAATTGAATCCCAACAAAATAAAATGTGTCTTGGGATTTCACCTTTTTCATGAGCATCAATGATGTCATTTATAAAATCGGTTGCTTGTTCAATATAGTCAAATGAATCATTGAAAATAAAATCACCTGTCCACTCGCCATTCGCATCTTTTTCAGCTTGGAAACCAAGTTCAATTGCGTGTTCCCATTTCCATTTTCTTTCAGTGATAATAAGTACGGGTAAATGGCCTTTCTTTTGTGCATCAACCGCAGCTAAAATCATTGCGGTTGTTTTTGATGAGTTTGTATGTCCTAAGAACATATTAATACCTCCCATCACGGGTCCTGGTAATCCACATGCGTTGTTAAACGCCTCACCACAATAATAAAAGTTTTCATCCTTATATTTTGTTTTTGATGAGAATTTGGATATATAATCGAATTCTTTTTTCTTGATTGCCATTGTATATTTTCTATTGTTTTTAATTAAAAAAGAAGAACTTGGACACAATGTCTAAGTATGTGTCCAAGTTCATTTTAATTAGAATGGTAGGTCGTCATCCCCCTCCATGTCTTCTTGTGGGTCAACTTGAGGAACTGATGTTTTTGTTGGTGAAGATGGTTTAGACATTTCAATTTCTTGAGTGGAATTTGAAACATATTTACCAGTTGTTGTATCCCATCTTGGGACTTCACCTTTAGCAATCATTTCTAAATACTCTTCAGGTTTTTTAGAATATACATCAGACCAAACCAATTCATCATTAATCCAAGTATCTGCAATAACTGAATCAGAGTGTAGTGGTGATTGGTCTTCAGGGATGATAGATGTAATTGTTGTGTATTCTCTACCGTTACCCGCCTTAGTTAGGTTAAGATTAAGAATCAAATCCCTTCCTTTCTGTGGGTCGGTAATATCACCTTTATTTCTGAAAAGAGGTGCAATTTTATCCAAAACACCTTCACTTTTAGTGTTTCTTTTAAATCTCCAAAATTTAACACCATCTTGTTCTCTATCTCTATCAATAACTTTTACGATATAGAACATTTTAGATTTATACTGACGAGCTAAAATAGCATCTTGTTCGTCACCTGTCATTTTTAATCCTTCATGTACTTCGTTCAATGGTGAACGTTTACCTTCTTGATTTGGGTCATACAGTTTAACCCAATTACCATCAACCTGTACCTCGTGGAAATACACGGGAACAAATGGGCTACTACCATCTTTCATAGGTAGGATTCTAATTCTTCTTTCACCACTTCTTTCACCTTTTGGTAGGAGTGTGGTAAAATACTTCTTCATTCTATCCTCTTGGGATACCTTGTTTGTGTTGCCGCTTGCGACCTGTTTGTCTTTTTCGTACTGTGCCAGTACTGACTCTGTTGTTGACATCATATGTTTGTTTTTTAAAAGTTAGAAAATGTTTCTATGTAAAGTATAGACAAAAAAAGTCAGATTACAAAATCTGACTCTCTTTTTTTTTAAAATTGTTTTGGGAAGGGGTTACTCAAGAGTTAAAAGATACAGTAATTTATTCAATAAACCAAGCATCTCATCTCTTAAATTTAACAAATCAGTGTCTAATCTATCATCTAAGTCATCTGAGAACTCAACAAGAGCTTCAGTACAAACTTTGACCATGTCAACGGGATTGACCTCTGAAAGGTTTACTAACTGAATAGTATTTGTATCCTCTTCAAGTGTAAATCTACCATATTTACCCATGGCAACCTCAACAAATTCGTCAATAAGGTCTGATAAACCATCATAGGTTTTACCAAAAGCGTCGTGCCTGGCAATACCTTTTGTTTGCCAATGGTTTATTTTCATTTGTAATTGTAAACCTAATAAGAAGTTTACTTTAGAACTTAAATTCATCTTCCTCTGTTTCTGCGTTAAAACTATCTTTTATTGTGTCGTTTGAATAATCTTCAATATCTTGCTTGGTGAGGACGTATTCGTTTTTACCTGTTTGTTGCATCTCACCTTGTTTTTGAGCAAAAAACTCTTGGGGATTTAGATTGAAAGGGTATGAATCCAAAGAACGTAACTCCAACTTTTCTTGTGGTGATTTTTCTTTCATGGTTTCAACCTTGCTACCTAATTCATCAATTTTGTTCATTACCGCATCCATCTGAGATAATTTTTGTTCCAAATCTGTCAGTTTAGTAAATACTGTTTCCATTTTACCAACAACATCATTGTTATTAGATTTGCTATCATCCAAATCCTTTTTAATTGATTTAGTCATATTAACTAAATCTGTGATATCGATTTCTTCGGTATCTTCCACGGGTGCTGCCGGTGCTGGTGGGACTTCAGCGGGCATCGGTGCTGCTGGGTCCATAGGTGGTACATCACCAGGTGGTGGGGGTGGTACATCTCCAACAGGAGGTGGTACTTCACCTTGTTCCATTAAGGTTTTTGCATATTTGTTAATCGCGTTGTATCTCGCGAGTTCTTCCATAAGTGATTTTTCTAATTTTTTCATAGTTAGTCTTGTAAAAGTTGTCTACCGTCTTCGGTTATAAATTTTTTGTTTATTCTTTCTACTATACCATCCTTAGACCTGATAACATAACATTCACCGGTTTGAAGGTCGCATTCTTCTGTTTCCATTCCGTCTTTTGAAACGGATTTTACTTGTTTTGGATTTTTCATGTAGTTATCCAAAGTATTATTCAATTTTTCGTTGTTCATGGTATTTTCTTTAATAAATATCTAAAAAAGTGGAAAACTTAAAAATTAATCCATTTTAAAGTATACAACGTCTCCATCGTATAGTCCTAATTCGGACATAAGTTTCGGTGACATACCCATACCAATCTCGGTAGACTTCGGTCCTCTACTAATTGGACCTTCAACCACTATTGAACCAACAGTTTTGTCTAATTGGTAATTAGGATTTACTGTTAATTGAGTATTGTTTTTAGGGTTCTTAAATGTTGTTTTAGCAGTTTTTATAACATCATTAGTAATGGTTCTTGACAATTGAAAATCCACATTATAGAATTTATAACTTGAATCCTTAACGTCAGACCATGTAATTCCGTTTGTGAGATTAAATCCTTGTGCGTCATCTATTGGGTATTTTTCTCCACCCATTTTATATACAATAGTTCTAAACCATTCCTCATTACCGTTTCTAACTTTTTGTATTAGACGAGTTTCATTATATCCATTATATGGTACACCAAATCTGTTAATACCAACTTCTTGAATAACCGTTTCACCCTGTATATTTTTACCTTGTCTGTCCGTAACATATGGTATTCCTTGGTATATAACTTCTTGGTCGGTGTCGGTATCGTTAGCGGCTCTCTGTTTGATTTTAGCAATAGCTTTTGCTTGAATTTTATCAAATAGAATTCGATAACTTGCAACAAATGAGTCTTTAGGGTCAGGTAATGAAGTATATGGTATTCGTGTTCCTGAAAAACTTGTTGAGATGTTATTACCCTTGATTTGATGAGAAACCTCAGTAATCCAATATGAACCCCTAAACATAGGTATGTTTTTTAAGTAAAAGAACATTGTTGGTTGAATCATAACGTTACCCATGGCAGTTACACCACATTTATATGATGCTTGTTTATAATAATCGAATAAACTTGTGTCTACATTATGAACACCAGCACCTGAAGCCGACCTTGATAGATTTTCTAAAACTTGAAAAGACTCTGATGTATTTTTTAGTGTACTTTGGTCTAATGTAACTCCTTTGAATATACCTTGATTTTGGTCACCAAAACTCACCTCAAACGCAACTACCCTATTAGATTTTGATAAATCGTTTTGTGAGAAACCTTCTAATGATGTTATTAATAATGGGTTTGGAGTTTGTCCACCAATATAAAAACTATCGTCAACAAACTTATACGCCTTACTATTGGACATATCAATTCTTTTCGATGTTTGTCCAACTAATTGTATGATAACTTTTGGTGTCGCCTCTTGATAATCAACCTCTAAGAATGTACCAAATAAAGTTGATGCCACTTTTTTTGATGGTGTTATTTTATTCTTATTTGTCAAGTTATTACCATAAAAATTTATATAGGCAGGTAACGCTCTCATATCTAATCCAGTACCTTGTATTATCATAGAAATGGCGTTGTACAAAGGAAGTTTAGAGTTGTTTGGGTCCAATAAAGGTGTAAACTTATCTATGTTTAAATAAAATTTATCACCAATGTCTCTATTGGCTTTGTCTAAGAATAAAAATTCCTCAAGTAACAAACGTTGACCAATTGAATTACCGGCGGTCCATTTATCGTTAAATGATTTGAAAGTGTTATACAATTCTAACTTTGTTTGAGTTGAATTGTAACCTCTAAACATATCAATACTAGCAGCAGGATTACCCGTGGCGTTACTCGTTAAATTACCTAATAATGGTAAAAGTGTATTCAAATACAAAGCAAGTCTAGCTTCAGCCCCTTTTGGAACATTTGTTCCACCTGTATTTTTAAGTATTATTGAATCTTGTAAATAAGTTAAAAACGCGGCTTTGGTGTTGGTTCCTCCCGCTTTTCGATATCCACCATATATTTGAGCCAACGGCCTATGTTTTTTTATGTTATCTTCAGTTAATTTAACGTCCAATAAACTAAAGAAATTAACATAGTAACTATCAATATCTTCACCAATATATAATTTAATAAAATTAAGATTTGGGGTTGTTAAATCTGAAGCACTGAAAGGTTGTGGTTTATAAGTTGTCAAAGACTTATAAGGTTGAACCGCTGTCAAACCATATAAAGAATTGGCATCAATTTCTTTTGGGTTTGCTAACGTAAATTTTATTAAGTTGTTAGCACTTAATATATCTGTAGTGATAGATTCAGCGTTTCTTTTTTGTCTTTCTTTTAATGTGTTACCAATTAATAAATCAATATCATTACTATCATCGTCTTTCTTTTCAACAACGGATAATTTCTTTAACATATCTTGGAATTTAGGATAACTAATATTCCTAAAAATGTTATACGGTATTTCTTCATTTATTTTTTCACTAGCAAAATCAAGAAAGAAACTTTCAAAATACTCAAGTATTTGAGGGCTAAATGTACCGATTAAATCTAACGCCTTTTTGTAATTAGTTGATATTGAATATGTGTTACCTGTTGTCCTAAAATAATCGTACGGACTTGGGAACGTTTGTCCACTAAAACTAGTTGAAAGAGTGTCGTTTAGGTACCAAAGTGTTTTAAATGTCAACTCCTCAGCTACTGTGAATGTGTTACTATTGGATATGTCACTATTTTTATGTCCCCCAAGAGATGGTAATAAAGTGTAGTTTTTGTCTGAGGTTATGTATTTGGAATTATCCATAACCACGTCCCAATAATTCATACCGCTTTTTTGTGTAACCCTATGTAATAATTTACCCGATGTACTTGTGGAAGAATATGAAACATTACCTAAAGTTATATCATAAGTTGCATAGTCATTTACTATTTGACTGTACACAGTTTGATAGAACGGTCTAATACCTGCATTAGTGTAACCAGTATATGTAACACCTGAAGTTGAACCTGATGATGTGGAAATTTTTGGTACTATATCAAAGGTCACATATTCATCATAAACAGCAAATACTGTGGCACCTGTTAGTCCTGTAAGTGGAGTTTGTGAAATTGTAAATCCTGTAGTACTTGTAATATTTGTAATGTACGTATTCGGCGCTGTTTGTCCTGTACCAGCAATAACCGTAACGGTCATTCCTGTTTGTAGTCCTATTGTACTTGGTACATTAATCGTAGTACCACTACTACTTGCGTTTGTTGATGTGTATGTTATTAGTGCACCATTATTATCAAATAGGGTTTTACCTGTTAATGGTTTTGTAACATAGCTTGAATTTACACATCCATTCAAAATATCGTAACCATCTATTAAGTGTGTTTTATATCTATGATAAATTGAACCCCATTTTAACATTAAATGATATGGTATAAAATGTGTAGACGATACTTCTCTAAATAAAGAAGATGTTAATATTGACTGACCTCCAAATGTTATTTGTTCATCTAAATCAATGAAAGGTAATGAGTTTAATAACAAATACGATGAACCAGCGTACTTACCTCGTAAAGTTGATTTATTAAAATCATTAAATAATTGATTATGAAAATATGGTGTGTTTAATATTGAGGTTGTGTTTCCTGTAACATTAATCGTATTTTTAAAAAAGTCAGTGCTGTCTGCTGATGGTTTAACCCATGATTTAGATTCTATTGGTGAACATATAAAACCTTGAGAACTGTTAACTTTTAAAATGCCATTAAATTTAAAATTATCTCTTGTGAAATTTGTTTTACCTAAATAATTCAAATATGTTGTTGAATTGAAGGGGTATATGTCTGTCCTGTATGTTTCAGGTTCGTAATCAATTAAAATTTTATTTAAATCATCTTCTTTTAAATCACCCGTAGGGTTAGTTGCTGTCTCGTCATATTTTTCAAATTTAAATGGTTCGTCAATGACTGAAGATATATAATTGGTTGTTGGTAGATGGTCTTTAAAATAATTGAATCTTTCATATGGTGATAATCCAGGTAGATATCCATCATAAACCGTAGTGGTCTTAGGTGTCCCATCTTCATTTTTTTGAATAACACCGTTTTCTCTTAATTCTGTTTTTGTAACAGGAGCAATTAATTGGTCTTTATTGGTTATTTTTTTTGCTAACTCAATAATATCGTTATCGTCTTTTATTAATTCTTGAATATTTTTAAATTCTTCATTGGCCAACTGTCTAATCATTTGGTCATTAAAAGAATCAAACAATGTTGAATACAGTGCTCTTTCGTACAATTCGTAAACAAATCCCGCGTAACTTTTATCAATAAATGGTATAGATTCATTTATAACGTCAATACCTGATAAGTCTTCAATTTTTTGATTTTCAGTATTTGAATCAAAAACATAATTTACATCATTTCTTGTGGGTTCCCCATTTACGTTTGTTTCTACCCTATTGGTTACAATTTTAATATACTCTTCAATAAAGTCAATTTCAGGCCAAAGGGTTTTGTCATAAGATTTTAATTTGTGAACTAATTCTTCATCACCGGGATACGCAATTACATTTTGTTTACCACCACCTTGGGGTTTTTTTACTTCAGGCCATGGATATATGTTTTCACCTTTTGATTCTTTTGATAAATTTGTTAAAGTCTTTTTTCTATTATTAGCAGCATCAAAAGCCTTGTTATGAACATCTTTCATTAACCTAATAAAAACCTCAGCATTAGCTAATAAAACCGCAAACATATTTCTTACGGTTGGTTCGAATCCAAATCCATATTCTTTACTTTTGATGACCTTATTCATTTCTGATTCAACATCATCTTCGACTTTTTTTCTTTGTTCCTCAAATGATTTTCTTATTTGAAAAATGTCTTCAAAAATTCCATCAATATGTACAACTACTTTTTTATCATTAAGAACTTTATAATATGAACTTACGTTTTTAACATTCCTAATTGAAATCCTTTTGAAGTCTCCACTTGTTTGATTTAATAGTTCTTGAGTTAAAAGTTTGGTTTTACCCATAGCGGCATTGAAACTAGATAAAAGGAGTTCAAGAGCACCCGCTCCGTTACCTAATATATGTTTTGTCTCTGTCTTATCTTTCGCGTTCAAATAAAACCATAAATCACTAATTGTTTCATTATTGGTTGCAGTTTTAGTAAATGATGTATATTCTTGTGATAGATATTGTTTACCCCAAGCCTTAATTGAATTTTCAAAATCATTGAGAAGGGTGTCCATTTCTTTTATACCAGAAAAGACATCCATACTGACTTTACTAAAAATTTGTTGTTCAAGTATTTTATCAAGAGTTTCAGCGATGTAACCAATTTCTTTTAGGGTACGAACAGGAAAACCTTTTGGGATTAAACCTTTTTGTTCGTATTGTCTATACACCGATTTTAATATCGTATAACCTCTTGATGATTGTTTTACTCTTTTTTCATATAATCCTGTACTTTCATTAAATTTTGTATTGTCTTTTTCTTCGACCAAAAACATATAAGGGCAGTTGATAATTGCAGACAATGGGATATCGTTTAACCATGCAAAAGTTGAACCAACAAACTTTGTTGTTATTTCAAAATTACCATTAGATTCATTAAATCTCGATTTAAAATCGGTCATATGTAATCTATAACGAATGGCTTTACCGTAGTAACCTTTAACTGTTAAATAAAAAATTGGCCACGGTAAATGGAAGAAAGCTCGATAAGGTGAGTTTTCAGAAGATTCGAAAAGAGTTTTACCTCTTACGTCAACAAAGTTTATAGTGATTTGTGGAACAAAGTTGGCACCTTTTACGTCAATATTAATTGAATCAATACCAAAAGATTGTCCTGTTGGGTCTTTGAATTGGTCCTCACCGAATGTTACGTCATATCCATCTTTATATGTAGATTCTTGACCCTGAATTGGTTTGGGAACAAAAGCGTCAGTCCATGTGGCATCAAAGTTCCCATCACCACTTGCGTTTCTTAAAAAATTGAGATTACCTTTTGCAACTTGAGTTAGTGTATTTCCTACGTTATCGTCAGCAATAAGAGTCGTTCTTGGAATCAAATCAGCTTCCAAGTTCACATACATGACTAAGTTTTCTTGTTTATGTCCTCTTGGTTGAACTTCTCCGTTTGCATCAACAACACTATTTGGGTCAACATAAATAAGATTGTTTTGGTCAACTTTTACAAGTATGTTTTCATTATTTGGGTAATCATTATTGCTCGCCATAATATAGGTTATACAATTCTACACTTCTTTTATAATCTTGTAAAGACGTTGTGAGAGGAAAAGGTATTCTAATAACAAAATTATCAGGTATCTGAAATTCAACACTACCAGCGGTTGGATTTGCTTGTAATATTAACCAACCAAATACTGGTGAACCATAATAATCTTGAGATATCTTATCGAATCTATCTCTACCTTTTTTATAAAACATATATCTGTCAGAAGGTTTTATTGGGATTTCAATACCTGGTACAATCCTAAATTTACCATCTTCAACAAAAAACTGATATCTATCAAAATACTGTCTACTCATTATTGTGGTCTATAATAATTTAATTTATCTTTTACTTCGTTTGATGTTGAAAAGATTTGGTTCGCTTCATCTATTATTGTTTGGTTTGTTTCATCTGTTGTGGATGAAATTCCAAACTTAATTTCTTTATCACTTTTCCTTTTTTTGAATTTGGTTAATTTAAATTTCTTTTCTTCTGGTTTTTCAACAAATTTATTTAATCTCTTTTTCAATTGATTTTTTAGAGGGTCTTTATATAACGAAGGGTCTTTTAGCTCTGATATAAATGCATCTACTTTATCGTATAACAATTGTTTCATCATAAATTCAAAATCCGCCGATTGTATTGTTGGATTTAAAAATGTAATATTGGTAGATAGACCATCAACTAATTTCGGTGCATTTGTCTCAATATAATCAATACAGGTACTATATTCATTATATAATAAATCAGAAGTAAATCCACTAATTGCCACAGATTTAACAACACTGTCTTGTACTGTTGAATCCTTACCATTTTTAATAACGAAATTAACTCTATCTAAATCAGATATTAGTTGGTTTCTTGATTTTTCAAGTTCATCTAATATTTGAGTGGAAACGGTAAGTTCATTTATTTTATTTTCAATTATCTCTTTAGTTATAAAATCTTTTAATTTAACATTCGTATCTGTAAGTATTGAGCCGGTCATTTCTTTATTAAAACCAACCATATCAACTAAATAAGTTGATGATGAATTGTTAAGAAAATTAGCTAATCCTGTTTTTAATCCAGTTGTGTAAACTGTTAATTCTTGTGTCTTTTTATATAAACCAAGTAATGATAATGTTTTACCCGGTGTTGGTGATGTTGAGGTGTAAATGTCGTATTGATTTATTGGTCTATATTCACCCTTAAATAAAAGAGCGGTAATATCTTTACCGTATTTTGTATAAACTTTGTTATACGTGTCTTGGTACTTATCAAAATAACTTTCTGTTGAGGCGAAGACGGATTTAATTATGTCCGTATATTTTATACTGTTACCATCAAGGGCTCCCATATAATTTCCACCTTTTACATTTTTAGTATTTTGAGATTGATTGGTTTTGTTAATGGCATTACCATAAGTTTTGTTCAAATCTTCTAAAAATTCACGAGTAAATTCTTCGGCCTTCTTACCACCGATTGTTTCATTTGTTGCAATTGACCTTTCATCGTACATTTCGGTGTTGGCATAAAAATTAGATGATAGAGCGTTTTGAAGTCGTTCAACAGGTTTTGAAAGACCTTGACCACCAATAAAGTTTATCGATAGTGTGACCGAAGCAATCATTGGTTGTACACCAATACCTTCAGGGTTTAAATCCCACAATATTTGACCTCCGTCATCAAAAGATATGTTCACATCTCTAATGACTATTTTTGAATGGTAAAAATCACCGATTCTTAATACACAAACAGGTGGTGGACCAAAAGAGGTATTTCTTGCTCTAACATCCGAATCTTCTGATATACCTTTAATTGGTATGGTATCACCCGGTCTTATACATTGTTGTAAAAATGTAAGTCTCGCATTTAAACCTTCAGGTGTTGTTGAGTGAAACGCGGGATGAAAATATTTTAATTTTTCTTTAAGTGATGAAAAAACAACAGGGTCACTATCTTCTAATTTTTTAAAGTAAAAACATTCAGATAGTGTTTTTGCAATGATTCTTTTTAATGGGTCAATTGCCGGTTTCCTTGTTGGTGGATTTACAACAACTTGTCCATTTTCCTCAATTTTTGTTATGGGTGGTTGTGGTGCGGGTGTTTCGGGTTGTTTCTTCTCTGATTTATTATTGTACTTTAAAGACATTGCAGTTTGTCTACAATAGAACGCAATTGGTGAGTATTGTTTTAATTTTGGTACTCTAACGAAATCTTTATTAACACAATCTTTATCAGGTTGGGTTCCAGTTAATGTTTCACCATAATTGACCGATTCTACAATAATTTTAGTATCATGTTCAAAACCAAAATCTTTTGTACTATATTCTTTTACAATTACAATAGGTTCTCCTTTTTGAATTATTTCTTTGTCGTTATCAGAATTATTTTTATTTACTAAATTTAAATTTGTTGGCCATTTTATTTGCCATTCTTTTTTTCCTCCGACAGCCGATAATCTATCAAAAATATCTTGAATTACGGAGTGACTTCTTCTTAGTGATAATCTTTCGTTGTAATCATTGGTTGCAACTGATGAACATGAAGATAAAATTTGAAATCTAATTGTTTCCGCTGTTTTACCAGATATGTCTGATATTAAACTATTTAAACTAGATTCATATTTATTAAATGACACATCGGCTTCATCAAAATAATCACCGATTTTTGTTTTTTGAGCATCAATGTCGGATTGTGTTATAACGTGATTAGCATCACCAAAAATAAAAGATTTTTCTGTTTTTACTTGAGTGTCTGTTTGAGACAAACCAGTTAAAGTATTTAACGCGGCACCTAATTCATTAATATAAGCTTGTTTTTGGTCTTTGTAAGCTTTGTATAATTGTGTATAATTTTGTGTGGTATCAACTTTATCTCTTGGTCCCGGTATATCGTTTTCATACTTTAATTTAATTATAACCTCATCAACAGCTTTAGAATCTGCTTCGTTACCTTGTGTTGTTGTGTTTGTTGGTGTTGTTTCTGTTGGATACTCAGTGGTTACCTTATATTGTTTGATAGTTTCGGGGTCTTGTCCTTGATTTAAGAAACTTTGAATTAGTTTTATATCGTTTGTATCTAATTGAGCGAATCTTCTGATTAATGCGTAGAAATCTAATTCCTCACACCCCGCAAAAAATGCGTTGATATAATTTTCCGATTCTTCATCGGACATTCCTTTAAAGTATTCTCTAACCAATAAATTTAAAATACTTGGGTGGTCCACTACAACCTTAAATGATAATTGACCGCTTCTAGAAGTATCTTGATAAGTATATATTGGTTCAGGTCTACCTAAAAACGTATTGTCTTGCCATCTAGCTTGGTTGTTCTCGCTAACTTTCAAATCATACGGAGGAAACCACATAACCCTACCTCCATTATTACCTCTCTCACAGAATGGTAAATCATTGTATGTGAAACCAGGTGTATTAGATGTTCTCCATGCTAAGTTCTCAATTGAGAACATATATTTTTTAGCGTAAAATCCATCACCTGTGGGTGATTCAAATATGTTTGTTGAATTCTTTGCACCAAATGAGTTTTTAAAACTATTTTTTGCATCATAGTTTCCGCTTGACATTGGTGCGATATTAATATTCCAAGGTCTGCTCTCACCACCCATTACACTATCATCAAATTTTCTGATATTAGCGGTTCTTTTCATTGTGTCTGAATAGTTCATATAAGACCTATCTTTGGTCCACACCCTACAATATTCAGCACCTGTTTCTTGTTTATACTTGTCAACAAATTTAATTGCGGAACCTCGAGACAACATACTGTCACCTTCTTTAAAAATTCTACTTGTTTGGTCAATAACATTACCAACGTGTGTTCTTGTGGCTTGACCATCTTTAGGCATTGAATCCAAGATTTCTTGAGTTTTACCCAAAATTGAATCTTCTCTAAATCCGTATTTTGTTGAAATTGAATTGTTGTACGTATCACTTTCTCTTGATTGGAATTCCTCGTTCCATAATCCAATTTTGTTTTGTGAGTTCTTACTAATCCACGTCAGTTTACCACTAATTGGTCCACCTTGGGAAATATTTCTTTGTCTCTCGAATAACGCGGCTTGTACCGGGTCAAACATTAAACTTAAGAAGTAACTACTTTTAACCATGTTGTCATTAAAGTCTGACATGGTATATTTCACGTCTTCACTTCTATCGTCTCCAATATATGCGACACCTTTTGGTGCTTCTAATCCTAAAACAGTTTTTACCCCTTGAGCAAAACTATTCGCAAAATTGAAAATTTTTGATGACTGTTGTGACCTCGCTGTTGTTGTATAATTTGGAGCATATGTTGAATATGTTAATTGGTCAAATAATATTTGTTTCTGACCCTCTCCCATGTATTCAATCATTAAATCGGAAGGTTTTCTTCCGAGTTTAGGTCTTCTTTGAATACCAACTAAACTTCCTAAAACACCAGTAACGTCTTGTAAAATAGCGCCGGCTTCTGTTTTTGGTGTTGGTCTATTTTCAATAGGGTTTCTTGGGTTGGTTAAATAATCGCCAGGTATTTCACTAAAAGGGAATTCAATACCTGCAACTGTTTGAAGAAAATCAACACCCTTTCCTAATAAACTTTTAGCAACGGTAATCTTATAATTTTTTTCAACTAAAGGTTCTCTACCTGTAACAATATTAATTGCAGTCGCGGTATTTCCACCTAACGCATCTAACGCCCTAACCCTACCTAATGTTGCGGATTCCAAATTTTGTTGTAATCTAGCAAAGACAGGTCCTTGTTTGTTTTCTCTAATGTTTTGTGTGGCGAATTTCATTAACCTCGAATCACTATCGAAGTTTTGGCCCGCCATAATACTAATTAAATTTGTTGTTTGGGGTTCGAATGAATTTACATATCCAGCTGGATTTATACCACCTAATAATAAAGCTAAAGACGGTAAAGATGTGTCAGTATATTCTTCAATTGTGTTATTGGGTGGAACATATAAATTGATAAAATTTTGTCCAAAATAAACCGCCCAATTTGTTTTAACGTCACCGGGGTCGACATTAGCAAAATTATTTAGATTCTGAACACTATAATTCGCATCCGTGAACGTTTGAGGTCCATTCGGTCTATTCAGAGTTTTTGAAATTAAAAAGTCCCTGAAAGTTTTGGTGTTATTAAAATCTAAATATGTTGGCATTTATATTATAAATAGAAACTTTTTAATTTTAATTAAATTGAGGTGGTAAGGTAAAAGATGTGTAATCTAAATCCGATGGTATAAAACTTTGAGACATATCATTAGCCAATGATGGACTATTATTAATCGCCCTAACAACATTATCAACAACGGCTCCGTCTGATTTAACAGTATGTGTATGGTTAACATTTACTGTTGAAGTTGTTGGTGTGGTAGATGATTCTTTTCCTTTTAATCTGTTCTCTAAATCAGATTCACTCACACCCATACTTTTAGCAACTAAAGCTTTAGCAGGTGCAACCGCTTCGCTAACCATTTTGGAAAATAAACCTTCGTCTGTTTTTTGTAAACCACCTAAACTTGTCTTTTCTTTTAAATTTCTAGATAATTCTAAACCTTCAATGTATTTGTCAAACTCAGCCAGAGGTTTTCTTATTTCTGCGGCGGCTTGTACTTTAGCAACCGTCAATAACGCACTTATGTCTTTTTGCATATTTTGAGTTACCGTGTATTGGTCTCTCGCAATATCCTCAACAGACATTTCTTCAAACGCTTTTTGATTCTCCAATAACCCTTTTGCAATCGTAGGATTTAGTTCATCCAAAGCGACTTTGGTATCTTTTAATCCCATCTTATCTGCTAAAGATTGAGGAATATCTATAACCATTCTACCACCTTCCATTTTGGAGATATTGGTTAAGAATTCTTTTTCTTTTTCATCTATTTGTAAACCTGAGGATAATAACGCGGTAGCCGCCGATGACCTTTCCGCAGCTTTAATTGCGGTTTTGGACATTTCCTCCATACTCATACCCATTTGGTCAGCTAAAGCTTTAGATTTTCTTAAGTTTGCACCTGTAATTTCAAATCTACCTAATTCGGAATTATATGTCGCTAATGAACCCGCAACACCTATCATCGCATCTTGTAGACCACCGGCATCATTTGTTGCCATATACATTAGTTTCAATGGGTCGTTGAAATCTCCAATCGCTCCACCTATAGCTTGTAATTCTGCGGACAACGCAATTGCTTGGTCGGGGTCAAAAAGTTTCTCCGCCATTGATTTAACCTTTTCAATGTTCATGTTAAATTCAATAGACTTCTGAACCATTCTGGTTAATCCCTCAACACCATTTTTAAATCCAATAGTGTTTAATTTGTCCATATTAGCACCAACATCTGCTACCACCTTTCTCGCGTTTAAACCAAGAGTTAATGAACTTTTACCCGCCCTGTCAATTTCTTTGATTGCGTCTTTTGCTCCAATACCTACTTTTTCAAACGAATCCAGTGCAGCTCCCAATTTAGATAAATCACCGTAAAAAGCTCTAGCGGTTTTTTGTGATTCTTGTAAAACATCACTACCAAATGTTGTCATCTTACCTGTTTGTTCAACCATTTGTACCGCATAATCTTTTACATCCTCAAATCCAAATCCCATAGCGGTAGCGGCTGGTAATGTTTCAAATATATTGTTTCTAAATTCTCTTGATAATTCACCTGTTAATCCAAGTTCAGAATTAATTTTATTTCTTAACTCTACTTCTTGTGTTTGTATTTTTATTAATTCATCACCAAGAAAAGATACCATCTCTTTGGCGCCTTTAACACCTAATTGAACCATAAAATCAGGTAGATTTTTTGATTCTCTTGCAATTTTACCTATTGTTTCAGATATGGTACTAAATTGGAATACAGTATCTTTTGATAATGATAATGATGAAACGGGGTTTGAATACCCTAAGTCCGCAATATTTTGAGTTTTAAGTAGGTCTGTAGCAAAAGCGGCTGTTTTACTACCACCACTTCCTGTATTTCCTCCACTTGATGGTTCTTTTTGATTATAAAATGACCAATAAGTATCTACTTGACCCATTAAAGAACTGTTATTCTTCACGGATTCAAATTTCAAGAACTCGTTTTTGAATTGAGTATAATTTAAACCTGCTCTTAATTTGGATACTTCTTCGTTAATTGTCATATCAATAAATATTATTTAGGAGTGTTTTCTAATTCAATAATGTACTCCACGTAATATCTACGTATGAAAACTGGCATGGTGATAATGTCACCATAACTAAAACCTCTTTTGATTAAAAATAAAATTTCGTCTAACTGTCCTTTCTTATAAGCCATAGAAAGGGCGAAAAAACTCAACCCCGAACCCAATTTCAACTTGGGTGTCTTCTCCTGACGGGGTTTTTACTGTTTTTGTTAAATCTAATCCTGGTTTATTTTCTTTTAGAAATTTTCTGAAATCTTGAGAGTCTTTAATTGGTAATCTCTCAACAAAATTATGTATGTTCATCATATCTCTATTGCCGGCAACAGACTTAATCATCATTTCTAATTGTTTGGTGACAACAGGTGCAACACCTTGACCATTCCAACTCTTTCTTAAATCATCAAGTTCTTTCTCTTGTTTTGGTGTTAAAAATTTAAATGTGATTTGAACTTTTGATTTTTCCATAAAATATGGATATTCACCGTTTGAATCTGATTCTAAATTAAAATCTTTGAATTTTAATTCACTCATATCAACAGAAATCTCAAAATCCTTTTCAGTTTTTGGGTCAGTTAAATAAAATTTATATTCGGGACCAAAAGCGGTGTTTCTTAAAAATATTAACACTGCTTGTCTATCTTCTTCAACAATGTCTTCAATTTGAATATCTCTATCTAATATTTTTCTTCTAAGTAATTCATCAATTACACCATTTGTCGCAATTAAATTTTGCGCGGATAAAATATTTTCATCCGCAGCCGTTAAGTATGCAACTTTAAGTGATTTCTTTTTATTTTGATAGTGTATACCTCTTGAAGGTAGTTCAACAACATCATAAGCGATTGTTGGGTCGACTCTAAATTCTTCCATATTTGTTTTATTTAATAACTAGTATAATTTACAAAAACTTATAAAAAAAGTAAAGGTCTCCTTTTGAGAGACCTTTTATTGACAGATTTTTTATTATTTGATTAGTAAACTAATATACATCTATCCATTCTTAACGAACATGTGATAGATGCAATATCATCTCTTGAATAATCAAGTTCGTTAAAGTTTAAGTCGGTTATGAAAGAACCTTGAAGTATCCATTTTTCAACCACAACCCCCGTTGGGTCTAACATTTCTAATTCAATATCTTTTTTGTAACCAGCTGCGTAACCCATACGACCTGTAACTGATTCAGCGTGTAGACGGAACCACTCCATCAATGCTTGTGCCGCTGAAGGACCAATAGGGTCTTTGAAGGTTACTCTTATTTCATTCCATTCAAATCTACCAGCTACGTATGTTGATGTGTTGATGAAAGGAATTGCAACTGAGTTAATTTTTGCACTAGGTCTTGCACTTGAGGTTACGTACCACTCGTTAATACCCAATGATGATGGGAATCTAAGTATGAATCGGTTAACTCTCTTCGGTTCGTAAGGAACCGGCATTTTCATTAATAAATCTGCCATGTCAATATTTGTTTTTTAATTTTTTTATTTTTAATCTTTCTTATAAATATGTTGTATATGAAAAAACAAAAAAAATCTTCTCAATACTTGATTTTGTGAAAATTATTTCGTATTTTTTCCATACTAGTACTAGATGCTAGTAAATTAAGAACTAGATTAAAGAAACTAGAATAACTATAAAGAAATAAACTAGATAAAAATAAACTAGAACTAGAACTAGAATACTGGTGCATATACTGGGTAATTTATAATTTTATTTTTTTTATATTTGGTAATTCCGTAGGTCACACTATATTATAATGTTCCACGTGGAACATAAAATAGGGAGGGTTTCCCCTCCCCTTTTTATTAGATATTATCAAATGATGCTCCTGTTGGTGTGATTATGAATTCAACATCGATAAATTCAAGAGCTCTTGTTGGTTTAATGTAAATTTTACCTCTCAAAGTATTAGCGTCAATATCTTCAGGGTCGTTGGAAACCGTTACACGGAATTCATACAAACCTCTTTCTCTCTTAATTGCGTCTAATATCGGGTTAACCAATCTCAAAAACTCATTACGAACTTGTTCGTCGTTTTGTTCAAATAACAATCTTACCGCTACTGCTGAAATTAATTTTCTTGCTCTTAACAGTAATCTTCTTACGTTAATTCTATCCAAAGCTGATTCACGTACTTGAAGTGTTTTATTACCCCAAATGATTGTACCGGTATCCGCAAATGTTGCGATAGGGTTAATTCTCGCTTTGTAAAGGTCATCTCTCTCATCCAAAGTTAATTTCTTATAAGCTTTGATTGAGTTTACTAAACCTCTTGAATAACCCGCTACCGCGAACCAAGGGAAAGATACGTTATCTGTTAATGCTATATTTCTCAATACTTCACCTGTTGGTGGTAAGTATAATTGTGTAGCGTTGTCTGCGTCTCTAACTTGAATCCAAGGCCAGTAAACCGCTGAGTAGTTACTATCAATTGCTACGCCGTCCAAAGCGTCTATTACTTCATCCGCTGTACCGTAGTTTGGTGATGAAATCACATAAAGTGAATCCGCTCTATCTTCTTCAATCATATCAATTGCGTAAGATGTTAATGAACTGTGGTCATAGAAGTTGATACCTGGTGTTGCGAAGATGTTTACATCAACAGCTTCAGGGTTTGCGAAGGTATCAATACCTTGAGTGTAAGCGTAGTAGTCAGAGTTTCCTGATACTGTACTAAATACACCACCATTATTAGTGTTACCACTTGTGTAAGTATTTTTACCAAAGATGTATCCATCACCGTAGGTTCTCACATTTCTGTAGATATCCCAACCGTCAAATCCACCAGCCGCTGCGAATGTGAATTTACGATAATTGATATTTGTTAATACGTTATTCGCTCCACCTGTTTGACCCTCTAAATCATACGACGTGGTTAAGAAGGTTGTTCCTGTGATTGTAGATGCGTTTGTTGATAAGTGGAAACCCTTAGTTGTTCCAGCTGCTGATGTTCCTTTGAATTTAAACAAGTCTCTATCGTATGTTACTGCGTTTGTTGGACTTGATAAACCAAAGTATGTTCTTCTTACTTTGTCACCTGAAGATAAAACAGGTGTTCCATCGGCTTGATAAGATGTAGTATCACCAGCGTTATAGAATGTAGTCTTGTACATCACCGAACCTAAAGTACTTGAACCAAAAGATGTGTTGTTTGTAAATCCTTTAAATCCTGCAGGATATGCGTCGGTTGGGTGATTATCAGCCATTGACAACATAATGTATCTTGAACGTAATTCATATTCACCATCAGATGTACCAACTTTTTTAGCAACATATCCTGGTAAATCTGGATTCATATTACATCTACCAAATTTTTCAAGTACAACTAAATTATCGTCTGTATCATTAAAGTCTCTAACGATTAAGTCAAAGTCACCAGTGTTTACATCAATATTAATAATTGAAACTTTTACTTCGTAGTTTGCAGAATCACCATCTGATACTGTGATTACATCAAATAAATCATCAACTTCACCACCTCTAACCTCTGATACAACAGTTGGTGTCATTGGGGTATCCCAAGATGTTTTAAAGTCGTTACCAACATGTTCGAAAACTTCTGTTAAACTTAAACCTCTAATTAAACCTTGTTCATATGCTCTTTGTAAGTAATTTGGATAAGATTCAAAAACATACACAGGTACATCACTTTTTAATTTGTCATAAACATCGGTACCAAAAACTTTTGTTACATATTTTGATGACGAAGAGTCCATACTACAAGTGAATGATTTTGGTCCACTTGTTGAACCTGTAACATTAACTGTAAATTCAGCTAATGGATTTGTAGTGATTCCTGAACCTGTAACCACAAAATTTACATCTGCGGTAGTTTCCAAGTTTAATGTTTGTCCATTGTAAGAACCTCTTGGTCTGAACGCTAAAACCACTTGTCCATCATACGCCGTGTTCAATGTTCCATAGTATGTGTACTTAGTCACATCAAATCTACTCGCACCGCTGTTATAAACAAATAAGTAAGAATATACTTCAGAACCTGTGGTGTTACAAAGTTTATTGAACCATTCCTTATTGTTGTAATTACTTGCGTTATTCAAACCTGTTAAAGGAGAAACTTCTTCAAGTGATGATGTTTGACCACTTGTTCCTGAAGTTGGTACTTCACCCATCACAAACCATTGTCCATGGTTAGATGATGTGTTACCACTAAAGTTTGCTACAATATATTCTGTAATATAATTTCCATCTACAGATATTTTATCTGATAGTTCACTATAAATCGTACTTGCTGTAATTGTTGTGGTCGATGCTGACATTGTTAAACTTGTGGTTGTTCCACTAAGAGCCCCCAATGTAACCCCACCAATTGTTTTAACACCATAAGTTTTGACAGGTAAATAACCCGTTAAACCTAATATTCTTGTTACAAACATTTGGTTAGATTCTTCTAAATAAGATTTTGCGAAATAAGGTAATTCATATTTTGGATTGTTATTGTTGTCTTTTAACGGACTTGTTCCCCCAAAATATGACTTGAATTCGTCAAAATTAGTTATTAATACAGGTTCAAAAGCGGGACCTTTTAAGGTTTCACCCACCAAACCTAATGTGCTCACACCAACACTTTGTGCTACGAATGTTAAGTCTTTTTCAGATGTATATACACCCGGAGATACAAAAACTCTATTTGAATTTGCCATTTTTAATTTGTTTGGTTAATTAATTTTATTTCTTTATCAATAAATATCTTTGTTTTTAGCAAAGATTCCCTTGATTTTTTTAAAAATGGCACTTATGGATACTAATTTATCCTTTAGTATCTATATTTATCTTTATCATGAAAAACACCCTAAAAAACATAAAGGTTAGTGAAAATCACCACCAAATGTTAAAAGAATATTGCGACAAAAATGGATTAAAAATTTATAAGGTTGTTCAGAAATGGATTGATGAAGTTTGTAAAACAGGAAAGGTGAATGATTCACCTAAGAAAAAAGATATCTATGGAGATTAATTTTTTATAACATACTAATCTCCGTCATATCAACGGTAATGTTATTACAAATTAATAAATTACCATCAATTATAAAATTGTCAGTTCTTTCTAAAACCAATAATGATTCAAGATGACTAGTATCAACACTAAGACCATAGATGTCATTATCAACAACCAAATTGATTATTAAATTTTCATATATTTCAATATGAGATAATGTTTTTTCGTATAAAAATTCTTGTATTGTCATGTTGTTTAATTTATTGGGGTTACTGTTGTGATTGTTGCTCCAGAACCAAATCCTGTACCGGTATTAAGTGTCGTGTCTAAAGTTCCATCTGAAAATAAACGTACAATGTTTCCTACCGATGTGCCGTTATATGATGTAAAATTACCACTAATTAGTATTTTACCATTTGTTTGAACAACAATACTGAGTACATGATTATTAAATCCGGTTCCAATACTAAATGTATTATCAATAGTTCCATCAGAATTTAGTCTAACTATCCTATTAGATGTTACACCACTATACGATGTGAAAGCTCCCCCGACCATTATTTTACCACTTGAAAGAGTCGAGACAAAATAAACACTATTATTAAATCCGGTTCCAATAATAAATGTATCATCGATAGTTCCTCCGGAATTTAATCTAATTATTCTATTAGATGTCACTCCACTATATGATGTAAAATCTCCACCAACGACAATCTTACCATCTGATTGTACCGATGACATGTATGTGTAGGCATTAAATCCCGTACCGACTGTAGTTGTAAAACTAGAATCGTGACTCTTATCGGAATTAAGTCTCTCAATTCTTCTTGTGGTCATACTACCACAAAGAATCATTTTACCATCTGATTGTAAAGAAACATCTTGAACAGTTGAGTTTGCATCATAAGTAGTAGACGTTGAACCACTAAATGTATTATCAATTGTTCCGTCAGAATTTAACCTAATAATTTTATTCGCCGACGTGCCATTATATGATGTAAAATATCCACCGATTAATAGTTTTCCATCAGATTGGGGTACAACAAATTTTGTGATACTATTGAATCCCGTTCCGATACTGAATGTATTATCGATTGAACCGTCTAAGTTTAATCTAATTATATAATTGGACGATACACCACTGTATGTTGTAAAATAACCCGCACCGTAAATTTTGTTATTATATATTATGTGATTTTCTAAGAAATTATCAAATCCGGTTCCACCGCTAAATGAACTATCAACTGAACCATTTGAGTTTAATTTAATTATGTCATTATATAATGTGCCATTGTATAATGAGAATCCACCAGAAATTAATAGTTTATCATCCACCATCAATGATGGTGTTGGGGTGGCCGATGGTGTGACAGAACTATTGGGAGTAATGGATGGTGTTACTGATTGAGTTGGTGATGGTGTCGGTGAAGACTCAATTGTTACCGAAGGGGTAACTGTGGGTGTTGAGGTTAAAGTAGGGGTTGGTGTAACCGATGATGTAAGTGACGGAGTAATTGACGGTGTTACTGAGGGGGTAACTGAAGGTGTTACAGTTATGGTTGGGGTGATAATAGAGGTTGAGGTTAAAGTAGGGGTAACCGTAGGTGTTGATGTTGGGGTTATTGATGGTGTTACAGATGAAGATGGTGTTATTGAAGGTGTTGGGGTCGGTGTTATTGGTATTGTAAAAGTTGATTGTGTTGTAAAATCATATCTAAATTTTGTTTTAGACGACGTATTAATATCTACCGAACTAAAATTATTAACCAAAGTTAAATTACTAAACGTACCATCGACAGTATATTGTGTAGTACCACTTAATTGATTTGGTTCAATAAAAATTTTAACAGGAATTGATATTGAACTACCAGTCACAGTTAATAAAGTGTCAGTAAATGAAATTTCAACCGTCTTATCTACCTTATTTGTTGCGGTTGCGGTGTAGTCCGCAACGATTGAACCACTACTATAATTTGATGATATTGTTATTGAGTTTTCAATTTTTTTTATAGATGGAATTGACCTTAAATCGGGTTCCACCATGGTAATACTTCTGTTAATTGCAGGAGAAACTTCAAATTCTTCATCATCAATTAAGAATCCTAACATTGTAAACCCGTAATTTTGAATGTAGAATCTTCTACCATCTAAAGTATCCATCGGAGTATTATCTTCGATTCTATCTAATACAATTGGGATATAATGACCTTTTACTCGAGTGTATGCTTGACGAGATGAAAACTTTTGTAAAACCTTTTGATTGAACTTATTTATATCTCTAAATTTTGTACAAACAATAGTTACATCAAAACTAATATCAACCGCAATTGGTTGAGGTATTTTGTATATGTCCGCACCCATTTGATTTCCATCCCAAGTCGGAACCGATGCATAAAAAAAGTCTCTTCTATCAGGAATAGTTCTTTGAATAGATGGGTTTGTACCTAACTGAACTTCAGGTTTTCTTACAACAGCAATAAATGGTAACTTAATATTTCCATCTTCATCACTAAAAGACCAATTGTTGGTATACTCACCCCATCTTTGAATTGTGAGAATTTTTGGAATCATTGGTATTTGGTCCCCGTCAGATATTACTTTAAAATTTTCTTTTACAAATTCTAACATACCCAAATCAAGGTCGTCGTGCAATATCGAATCAGGAAGAAAAGTATCAGATTTAATTATTTCTTCTAATAATTCTTTTCTTCTACCGGTAATTGCAGGACCATCCGCGTTTTGGTTTACACCGTATACTTTAATATCTTTTTTTCTTTTTGGTAATCCCATAATTAAATTCCTCTAAATTCAGATTCTTGTGCAATTGCACAGGTGATAGTTCTATAATGAGGTCTAAAACCAAACATATTATGTTTATTATCGGAAGTAACTTTTCCATCGTTTACCACCGTATAGTATCTAATTCTTTCTTCCGATTCGGGGTACCCAATAAAATCACCATATCTAATATCAATACCCATTTCTTCTAAGTGTTTTATATAAACTGAAATGGTCATATTACCGGGTTCCAAATATCTATTTACACCTTTAGTATATGAATTGTTTTTAGGTTCTTCAATTTTAACCAATCCGAAAAATTCGGTAGGTGGTAAAAATTTAATTTGGTCTTTACCAACTTCACCGTATACATCATCAGTGTCGGTTTTTTGTCTATCTACTCTAAATAAAACTAATTTCATACCTAAATCACCATGCAAGTATTCTTCCCCTAACTGAACATTTAAATCAAAATCAGTTTGAGAAAAAAATTTACTTAATCTGGTTATCGGTAGTTTATTCTTCATTTACTATAAATAGTTCATTTATTGATTCTATTTTACTATATTTAACTTATTGTATGCAGAGTAAGATTCCTGAGATAGAAGCAAGGGAAATTTTGTCCACTTACGAAGGTTTTAACAACCAACTAATTGAGTGGAAAAGAAAGTTATCTGAAGTTAAAGGTTTTCAGTTAACAAGACCCCAAGCTGAGTATGTTTTAAAATACCATGAGGTAGTTCCTCGGGTTGCAAAAAAATATATCAGTATTGTTGATGGATTTGCAGACAAGTTAATGGAATCTAAACATCTAACAAAACCACCCGAAAAAATATGGTGTGAAAAGTTATTATGTGAAAGTGATATGGCATATCACATATGGGGTAAAATTTTTGAAACTGAAAAAAATTCAGCTATGTGGGTTCCTAAATCCGCAATCATCCAAGAGGAAAAAAAATTAAACAGAGAGATTGATTATTCATCTTACGATAACCGACCTCCATTACCTCACCAAAAAGAAGCTATTGAGAAATTATTGGCCAACGACAAATATATTCTCGCTGATGATATGGGACTGGGTAAAACCACATCAGCGATTATTGCCTCTTTAGAAAGTGGAGCAAAAAAGATTTTAATAATATGCCCAGCATCTCTAAAGATTAATTGGCAGAGAGAAATTGAAAATTACTCAGATAAGAAAACTTTAATTGTTGAAGGTCGTAAGTGGGGTTCAACATTTAATTACTATATTATAAATTATGATATTGTAAAAAACTATCACTCAACTGAAACACCTGAAATTGGTCAAGAAAATACTAATTTAATTGCCAATGAAAAATTTGATTTGGCAATAGTAGATGAAGCTCATTACATATCAAATACTACCGCTCAAAGAACTAAATTAATAAATGATATATTAAAAAATATACCAAAAGTTTGGTTACTTACAGGTACACCCATGACCTCAAAACCAATCAATTATTATAATCTATTAAGAATCGTAAATTCAAATGTTACGTTAAATTGGCAAGGTTATGTTAAAAGGTATTGTGGTGGTTATCAATTCACGGTAAACAAAAAGAAAATATGGAATACTAACGGTGCAACAAATTTAGATGAACTTAGAATGAGAACTAAAAATCTTGTTTTAAGAAGAATGAAAACTGACATATTAGACCTTCCCGATAAAATTATCACACCAATATTCTTAGATTTAAAGAGTACATACTATGATGAAGAACTTGAGGACTTTTTAAGAATTACAAGTGAATCTAAAAACAAAGAATCATTATCTGTTACTATTAATCGTTTAATGAAAGTTAGACAAATTATCTCTCAGGAAAAAATTGATTATACTTGTGAGATTATTGATAGATGTTTAGAACAAGGTAAAAAGGTTATTGTGTTTACGAACTTCACCATGTCTTTAGATATGTTACATGAGAAATACAAAAAGAACTCGGTGGTTTTAGATGGTAGAATGTCTAAAGAAAAAAGACAACAATCTGTTGACCGTTTTCAAAATGAAGACAAAGTAAAAGTGTTTATTTCAAATATTATTGCAGGTGGAGTTGGTATCACCTTAACCGCTGCGGAATGTGTGATTATGAATGACTTATCATTTGTTCCTGCACATCACAGTCAAGCAGAAGACAGAGCGTTTAGATACGGACAAAAGAAAAATGTATTAGTGTATTATCCGATTTTCGAAAATACTATTGAAAAGATAGTGTATAATATGCTTCAAAAGAAAAAGAATATTATCGACCAAGTAATGGGTGATGGAGATTTCTCAGAAAGTTTTGCACAATCAATTCTTAAAGAGATTCTTTAAGATATTCATCATGAAATCAATGTCCTCTTGTTTTTGAGAAATACTCTGAATTATTTCAACCCACACATCGTGGATTTTATCAATATCAAAATTTTCACTACTTGAAGGCAAACTCACACAAACTTTTCTTTCTTCTTTTATAAAATTTAAGTTTGTGTCTTCAGAAACTTCAAGAGAAAACTCTACATCGTTTTTTGAACAATACATGAAAAACTCAAAGAAAATTTTTGAGTTAAAAATATCATCAATTTTTTCTTCCATTAGTATATTATTTTTGTTATATGTATACCAACCATTTAATTCGGTTATAATGGTATCTTCTTTAAGATGTAAAAAAATCATTCTCGTTGGGTTCACAGTATGAAATCTAAAATCATAGTTCAATGATACCAAAACTAAATAATCAATATTTTTACCAATGTAATCCCTTACATCTATAATATTTTTAAAACTATCACCTTGAAATTTAACAACCTTGCTTTGGATTCTTTTAACTTTTGTATTATCATCGTTGTTGACCGTGAATAAATCACAACCGTTAACCATGTCAATCGAAGAACCCCTCACCAATGATGTCCTGTAAATCTTAGCTGTTTTTACATTTTTTTTAAAATAATGTTCAATACACAATTCACCATATGTACCCGTACCAATCGTTTTGGATGCAATATGAAAAAGTTCATATAAAAAATCGCTAGGACCAACAGTCCTATGGTCTATCAATATTTTGTCTTTGTATACTCGAAACCATTTAAAATAGTTTTTTATTTCTTCTTCAATATAACTTGAACTATTACCATCAAAAGTAATTTCTTTTAATGGTACGCCATTTAGATTGTTTATTCCCTTAAGAAAATAATCTTGAAAAATCCATTCGTTTAATTTCTCAACAATTTTTATGTTGACAATATAGTTCGTATTAAACTGATTTACAGGAGACCACGACCCCCTTGGGGTTAAAACACCATATGTCCCATTTTTTTGACAAAAACCATATTGGTTTTTACTCAAGTAGCATTCCTTAAAAACCTCTCTCCATTCACTCAAAAAAAGGTCCTTGATAGGTCCCTTTATTGTGCAAATCTTTTTTACGTGGTTTTCTATGTTTCTTAAGTTTCCGGTGGAATACATTAATATTTGGAATATTAAAACAAATATACAGATATTTATTGATAAATCAAAGTTAATGTCAACAACTGTCATTTCAAATACTGAAAAACAAAAATTGTACACCCAAGTGTTTCATTTATTGGGTTTACCCGTTAGGGGAGTTGAACTCACAGAAGAACAAATGGACACCTTTTTAGAGTTGTCAGTATCTGAATATGAACAATATGTAAGTGATTGGTTGATTGAATCACAGTGGTCAGCACTCGCTGGTCTTAATGTGGATACACAATCATTAACAAGAGCGTTTACCACAAGGAGTTTAGATTACGAGACACAATACACCCATTCTTACTCTAAGATTGTAGGTCTACAGACGGGTGGTAATAGTGAATTAAAAAAAGATTATATTTCATTATCTGCGAACACACAAACTTATGTGATTCCTGCTGGTAGAGAGATTAATGAATTATTGTGGTTCTCAAGAGCGGAATTAACAGACTCAATTGTTGACCCATTTTTAGGCGGTTTTGGTGGTCTTGGGGGTGTTGCTTTTGGTGGTGTCGGTGGATTTGCACAACAAGGAGCTTCGGGTTCTTATTTCTTATTACCAGCTTATGATTTATTATTAAGAATGGGCGATAGAAATATTAAAAACCGATTAATTGGTGGTGACTTAACATATAGAATTACGGCAGGACCAAACGGAACAAAAATAGTTCACCTATACAATGTACCAGGTGGTAGATTTGATTTTGGTTCGATTCAAAACAATAGACAAAAAGTGTGGTATTGGTATTATGATACCACAGACCCCGATACTTGTTTAGACAAAAATAGTGGTATTGTAAAATTACCTTCTGATGTTGAAACCGAAGAACTTACTTGGGACATGTTAAATAAACCAGCACAAAACTGGGTTAGGAAATATCTTATCGCATATTCAAAAGAAGGTTTAGGTAGAATATGGGGTAAATTCTCAGGTGATTTACAAGTACCTGATAGTTCTGTTAAGTTAGATTATTCAACATTGTTACAAGAAGGTAAAGATGAAAAATTAAAACTTATTGAGGAATTAATGAATCGTTTAGAAAGATTAAGACCCGATAAGTTAATGGAAAGAAAAGGAGCGGAAGCGGAAAACCTAAACAAAGCACTTAAGTACAGACCTTTCCAATCACCATTTAACGTAATCTAATTAGATATTGGTTGCGTGATAAGCGTAATCATTACCGTTGGTCTGAATAATCTCATCCTCATTACTCTTGATACTTTCAGCTTGTAGAGATACCACTTTTCTATTCAAATCCACCCAATAAGGGTCTGCTAACTTCAAACTGTCCTCCACATACATAAAGAAAGGGTCTCTTTTTACTCTATTCCAAAATAGTACTTCACTATCAGATAGTGTCATTACCTCATCGTACTTATCTTGACCATCTTCCTTAAGAGGAAACCCACTTACTAATTCACATTGAGCTCTTGTAAAATATTGTCTGTCTTCGGGTTTTTCAACCAAAATATCGTGACGTATTTCAGGGTTGAAAACAACTAACAATGGTTCTATTCTCTTATTAAAATTAGTCAAGTATCTCGCCACGTTATAATCACCAGTCATGTCGGGATTGTTTGTTAACTCCTTTTCAGAAATCATGTAACAATTAATCTGTATGTAATTATCTGGCATTGGTTTACCGTGTAATTTAGTAAACTCCTCTTGTTGTTTTTTGGTTGGTTTTGTTATTTTCTGAACATCACCGTCTGATTTTTTTTCACCATTATTAATATAGTAAATGGTCTCACCAAGACTGGCGGGATAGTTATTCTGAATAACCAACTCCATATGTGCTTGTCGAGACATCAAAGAACCAGCTTTCGTGGTTTTTTTAATATGTTTTTTGTAATCCTCGACCGATTGTTTTACACGAGACTTATTAGCCATTTTAGACAATGGGATTTTCTTATCATAAATTTGTTGGACATATCTGTAATAAAGCTCAACAAAAGATAATCCATCGCCATTTAATAGGTGTTTTAATCCTTCATCTAAAAATTCTACAACATATTGTTGAAGTTTTTTTGATTTAATAGTATTCCCCGTAAGTTTGATTTTTTCTTTACCTTTTTTAAGAAGTTTAATGATGTAATTTTTTCTTGAAACGTTGATACACGCAGGTGCGGTGTAATCAATATCAAGACCCATTTCATTTCTCATAAAAGTGTCATTGAATTCCGCGGTATCTGCTTCGATACCAACGTATTCTTTCCCTTCTTCTACTAATTCATTCAAACCTTTACCAATGTATATGTGGGTATCAATATCATCGGGAGTAGAAAAGTTAACACCGTCCGTATCCATTACAAGAGGTTTATATCCTTTTTTCTCAAAGAACATAATCATCATACGAAGACACTGACGACCAGTACATGTGATGGTTTCACCCATGTTCATATCACCCCATGGAAATACCTGTGGTGCGGACAAGGAACCAAAATAAGCGTTGATAAAAATCTTGATTGGTAATTGTTTACGGTCGTACATTTCTGCTTGTACGGGGTCACTATCTTTAAGTTCACCAGCAAGTCTTTTATATTTGATACGAATGTTTCTAAAGTACTTTAACATAGACTTCTGAACACCCATAACATCACATTCAGGAAATACATCATAAACCAATTGGATTGATGGGTAAAGAGATGCGTAGTCAAATTTTACAATATTCTTGGAGTATCCGACATTTAATAATCTTGAAAGACCTCCTGTAATTGCTCTTTTTTCATCTTTGGTGGGTATTGCCAAACCGTTTTCATATGACCAAGCTAACATGATAATTTTCCAAAGTGTTGCAGTTCCCATCGTTGCAATTCTTTCATAAGTTGTTGGTACCAATTTAGAAAGTAAGAACGTAGATTGAGAGAACGAATCATCCACAATCATTGTTTCGTACAAGTCATCATCAAGATACTGTTCTACAATTCTTTGACCTGGCCATATTTCGTATTTATTAGGGTATTTGTCTAATAAATTTTCAGTACCGGGTTCACCAATCTTTTTGTATTTACCTGTTTTAGGGTTAACGTAATAACTATCATTTTCCAAATATATTTTTGAAATAAAAGCACCATCGACATATACCCGATTTGGTTTTTCTTTTTCCAAATATTGGGTAATGTATTTCAATCCCCAAGATTTAATTTCCGAATTAATTGCTTGTGCCCTTCTTACTGCGTGAGCGATATCAACAATATTATGACCCCAAATGATATGTTGAGTGTAAGGTTCAATTTCATTTGCTAACTTTAATACACCTTCTTTTTGTTTAATCCCATCCGATGTGAGTATTGATGTACACTCAACAATATCAACACCTAAAATTTCGGCTCTTTTTAATATGAATGGAAAGTCAAATGACGCTGAATTATACCCACCAATAATTGTTGGTTTTAATTCTTTTATTATTTCAAAAAATTCTTCGATACATTTTTTCTCACCATCAGGACCAAAAGCGGGTATGGTTTTTTGTAAACCACGGTTGTCCTTTACTCCAATAAGAATTATCTCATTAGTCTCAGGTTCAAGGCCCGTGGTCTCGATATCGAATACAAATCGATGAACACCTGAATAATCATCAATACCTTTAAATAATCTTTTTTTCTTTTGAATAAGATATTGTTCTACAGGTGATAAAATAGTAAATAAGTGTTTAAAATTATCACCCCACGGGTCAATACCGCCTTGTTTGAAAAAACTAATTAATTCACGATAACCCTTTAGACTTTTTACTAAAAAATTTTGTCCATTTTCAAGTCTATCATTACCTTGGGTCTCAAGTTTATCAATAATAATACCGTATTCCCCCATTTTTTTCTTTTGTATGGATTTACTTCCTTGATAGAAATTACAAGAACTTAAATCACCAACCCATAGAAATGGAGTTAAAGTGTCGGGTTTTACTACCTTACCCCTTACAGGGTCTTGAATAATTTTGTAAATTTTGTTGGTTTGGTAATCGTATTCAACCCCTACAATGTATTCTTCAGGGTCCCAACCATTTAAAAAACTTTCGATTACCTCTTGAGAAATAACTTCTGACATATCGTATATTTTTGTTTTGACACATTTGCTTACAACACCGTGTTGTAGTTTGTCTTGCTAACAATTATACGAAATAATCATCACATATCAAAATATGGTGATAAATAATTTTTCCTTTACAGGAAGAATCAGTTTTGTGGTTGGATTTAAGTTGGTATCTAAAAATTGAACTGTAACTTTACCTTCATACTTACCAATTCTTGCGGTTTGTGATTCTGTGAATTGGTGGGTAATATAATATTCGTCTGTGGTTTGATTGTACTTTTTGTCTCTTGTGGTGATTAAACAAGTTGAGTTTAGGATTTCAGGTTCACCTGTCTCAACATCAAACATATCAAAAGTAATATCACAACTTTCCAACATATCGTTGAATCCGGATTTATCATTTTTTCCATCATCAATAAGTCTCATTTTTAATATCGGTTGTGAAGCACCTTGTCTTATAAAAAATTCCATCTTATTTAATATATTTTATTTAATACAAAAATGTCACTATATATTTTATTTGCGGGGTCACTTGAACTAAACTGAGCTGTTACTTCAATTGTATTTGAAACGGTGGTATCAAACGTAGTACTATTAACCGTATTGAACGCAAACCCACCTTGTGAACCATTAGATTGTTTTGTTGTATGAAATACACCAAGAGCAACTATACTGGCAACACCCGCAACACCGAGAGACCTAATTGTGAAATTTATAGAAAGTTGCCAAACGTCATCAACTGATGTTGTCATATTTTGAAGTCCAGAATCTGCTAAAATTACCGAACCAGTTTTAACTTTTATTCTTATATCATCACCATTTTTTGCGGATAAAAGACCACCAAAATCCGCTCTAAAGCTATCACCAACCCTAAATCCATTAGCGGGAACACTTAAGGTTCCAACCCCACCGTCAATAACACTTAATTCTGATGTTGTACCACTTATAGTTACACTATTTCCTGTTTGAGAAAACAAACCATAAACCGTTGGAAATGGAGCTAAAACACTATTTTTAACTCTATATGTGGTTCCACCTTGAGAAACAGCAAACTCCGCATTTGCGGTTAAACCTGTAAGTTCGGGTAATTGGGATATTGGTAAATTCATCTTATTTTATAAATATCTATTTTTATATTTTAATACGTTTGAGGTGTTTGATACGTATTTCTTGTGGTGGTAGAGTTAAATCCTGATACCGTATGTAACGTTGTCCAAGTTGTTCCATTATTACTACCGGCAATCGTCCATGATTTAGGGTCTCTACTTTCTTCATCATTTGCGGTACCCCATCTATAACCCGTAAACGCCTTTGCACTACTAAATTGAAAAATAAAATTACTTACATTTCCATTTGTTACAAAATTCAAATCCAAAGCTTTAGTTGTTAAATTACCATCCGCTAACTTTGGAGGTTCCTCACCAACAGGGTTATTACCACTTGGGTTAGTTACCGTAACACCAGCCATACTTTGGTCTACACCACCTATTTGAAAAACGAATTCGGATGCTTGTATGCAATTCGCATTAGGTGGTGATGTTTTACTTTCAGTAATCTGCCACCTATAATATGTGTATGCGGGTCTTGATGGTGTTGGTGTTGGTGTTGGGGTAACCGACGGTGTTCTACTTGGTGTTATTGATGGTGTTACACTTGTTGAAGGTGTTCTACTTGGTGTAACAGACGGTGTAACAGATGGTGTTACACTTGGGGTTATAGACGGTGTAACAGATGGTGTTATCGATGGTGTTACACTTGTTGAAGGTGTCACTGTTGGGGTCGGAGATGGACCTGTTTCTATTTTTATTTTATAATAGTTTTCTTGGAAAATATAATCACCGTTTTCTTGTAGTAAAAAATTACCTGATAAATCTTCTACGTACAGTGTACAAGTACTACCAAACGCGGGAAAAAATAAAGAATATGTTCCATAAAAATAAGACGCAACATAATCATAGGGTAATACTTGGGTGCCAAGATTAATAGTACCACCAGTATCTGGATAATAAGTAATAACCGCACTTTGACCTGTATAATTTGTCGAAACTATTTTTAAAGTATCCATTTATTTAAATTATATCAATTTGTATCATTTTTTTAAAGGCCAATCATACTATCCACACAATTTTCAACACATTCCGTTATGTCATAGTTGGGTTTAGTATCAACAAGATAATGATGTCTTACTCTTACAAAATTTAATGGTTCTTCATAATATTGTACTCTTTTAAAATTAAAACAAGAAATACCCATATTATGTATGCCACCAGAATATTGTGTACCACCAGCCCACGATTGAATCATTATTTGATTACCCCTTGTTGAAGGGATAACTTCTTCCCATCCTTTTAATTTATATATGGTTCTTCCATTTAAATAAATTTTTAATGTACCAATTCTTCTATTTCTTTCTAGTGCCCATTTTTTATTTAAAATTTCAATGTCTTCATATGTTGGAGTCGCTCCCGTTAACCAACTACTAATCGGGGTGGTCAATGTTCGACCTGTAATCAAATCATTCCAACCACCATCATTTTCTAATTCACAATCATTAAAATATTTATCTCTTTCAAAAGTTATTGTGATATTAAAATCTTTAGATGTTCCACTTGTACATAAAACAGGTGTTTGACCTGAAGATGTATAAAAAGTTTCACTGTATCCACTGTTTGTTGTACAAATACCCGAATATCTTATTGCTCTCCATTGAATTCTACCGTCATTTGTAAAAGAAAAAGATAGGTTATTATCTGCGTAGTTTCTTAAATCAGATTCACCTCTCACACCTAAATAATAAATGGTTCTTCCGCTCGACCAACCTGAATTATTTCTATTTAAAACCAAATCAATTGTCCATCCTTTTTCTGTTCTTCTTTTGACTTTGTAGGAACAATTATCAACCCCCGCACCATGATTTATTTGATAAGCCCAAGGTTTTGCTTCAGATATTAAATCCTGAGGACAACAATCATCTCCTCCTAATTGTTCAGTACACGCATATGACGAAGAACCTAATCCCGATGTTTGTAAAGAAAATGGATTTGATAAAGCGTTGTTATAACCACTATTTATTAAATAATGAGTGTTATTATTCAGTGTATAAGAATAAACGTCGTTTTGTAATATAGTATCGGAATTACCTAATGTAGCCGTAAATGCAGAATATTGTAAAGTCCAAGAGAGTCCCAAATACACATAGGAAGCATCATTGACTGTATTGTTATATTCAACCAAAGATATTGTATCTCTTGTACAATCGGTTCCCGATAAACCCGTTGTATTAATAGTCAATCCGGTATACACGATAGTGTTATCTAAATCTAAAACCAAATCATCGTAATCTAATTCAGTTTTAGAGATTTCGTAATCGTAATATTCCGAAGAATCGAGTTGTAAATCTAATTTACTCCCCCAAAATTTAAGTATGTTTTGACTATTCATGATATTCTATAAATATCTTTCCTTTCTTTTGATATTTATATTAAAAAGATAATTGCATGGATAAATATGTTAAAAATATAATTGAAGAGACATTTGCGTCCAAAAAACAACAAAGATATTTCTACGCGAAAGCAAACGATAAGTCAATCCCAAAGAAAGAAAGAAAAAAATGGTCAAAGTGGGCCAAAGAATATTCTGATGATACCGACTTTGAGAAAATTCCAGAAAAGGTTGAAACTGAGGTAGATGAAATTGTTGATGAAAAAGGTAACGTAGCAAGAAGAAAAATTCCAATTTCTAAAGCAAGTAAAGGTGGTTCTCACGCAATAACCGATAAAGTTGTCAAAACAGGTTTTGGTCAAATGGGTACACATGGTATTGCTCATGGGACAAATACAACCATAAAATATTGGACGGAGTCTGATTTAAGTAAAGCTTTAGGTTATGAAAAAACTTTAGGTCAGGACGAAGACATTGAAGGTGCTTATGAATATTTTGAAGACGATTTAGGTATGAGTGATGATGAGAGCAAAGAAAGATTATCTTCCTATGGTTATGATGAAAAATTAAAAGGAGACAAGGTCAGACTTATTGAAAATCCTAAAAAATTTGTAAATGATTATGTTGAAAGTGTTCTTAATAAAAAATCTAACAGTAGTGATTTAGTAAAAAAAGACCAAACAGAAGATATTGAAACAGAATTAAGTCCAATTATTAAAAGACAGGTTATGTCTTTAAAAAATACTTTAGTAAAAAATAACGTATCTGTTGAAGATGTAATTAATATCCTTAAAAAGGAAGAAGATTCCGATGAATAAAGAATTAAAAGGTAGAATTTTTGATATCCCGCAAGATATTTTAGACAAGATAAACCACACTGTAGTTGGTTTAAACGGTGAAAATGTGCGAGGTATTGAAAGAGCTAAAAAACTTTTAATTGATAAAAAAGTAAAATACGGTCAACTTAAAAGAATTATCCATGACATCCAAAATATGGATAAAATGCAAGAAAAAACTAAGTACGACTTATGTGGCGGAGACCTCATGGAAAAATGGGCTAAACAATTTTTACAAGGAGAAAGAGATTTAGTAAGTAATAGAAAAGACTCCAAAAAAAGAGCCGATGAGATTACGTCAATGACAGGGGAAAGAAAAAACAGTCATTTAAAATCACACAAAAAAAGATTTAGTTTTAAAATTCCAACAAATTTGATTAAGAGTAATTCTCATAAGACGAGTGTATCTCCACTTACATCAATGAAATTATTTGAAGAAATAGATAAAATAAAAAAATTAATTAGTTACTAATATGCCAACACAATTAGAAATAATCGGAGATAGAGAGAGAAACATTCTCATGTCAAGGAACGAATACAATCTTGGAGATTTGTACAGTTCAAATAATACTGGTGCGTTATCAGACGGTGATGAAAGAGGAAAAGGTGAATTAAGCGGAAATATTGGTTCTAAAACTGATATCATGGAAAGAACTTCTTTAGTCGCAAAAAATCCTTACGGTCCAACAAATCAGTATAACAGTGGTAATCCTAACGCACTGTCAGACGGTGATGAAAAAGGTAAAGGAGAACTGAATAATAGTATTGGTTCTAAAACCGACATCGCGGAAAGAAATAGTCTTTTAGCTAAAAATATTTACAATAACTCTTTTCAATATTCTTCAGGTAATCCAAACGCTTTGTCAGATGGTGATGAAAGAGGTAGAGGAGAAAATAATACAGGTGGTGTAGGCACTGTTACCGACATAAATGAGAGGACAACTCTATTAGCTAAAAATATTTACAATAATAATTTTGGGTACTCAACCATTAACCCAAATGCAATATCAGATGGTGATGAAAGAGGTAGAGGAGAAAATAATACAGGTGGTGTAGGTACTGTTACCGACATAAATGAGAGGACAACTTTAGGCGCTAAAAACAAATACGGTAGTACAAAAACATATCCTGATTTTTAATGATAAACTTTGAATCAATATTAACAAACATTCTTACTGAGGCACCTTCAAGGGGTACCCAAAAAACTCTTGAATATGCTATTAAAAATAGGATGCCCGTTTCTTTTGATTATAGAGGACCAAAAGGTGAAGTTTTACCTGGTAGAAGAATTAAAGCCGAATTGGTTGCATCGGGATTAACTAAAAAAGGAAATTTAGCTGTCAGAGGGTGGGTACAACCACCGTCAGTTTCTAAAAAAGGATTTAGAGAGCATGGATGGAGAACATTTATTTTAGACAGAATATCATCTGGTTCAGTACAAGTTTACGAGGACGAACAATTCACACAAAAAAGACCCGGATATAAAGAAGGTGATGATAAAAGTTTTTCCACAACATATGTAACAAGTGATTGGGGAGCCGTGAAACAACCCCAACAAACAAAACCAACACCATCACCTGAACCAAAACGTAAAGAAGAACCAAGAAGACAGGAACTACCTCAACCAAAACCAAAAGAAAAACCAACGGTCACTCCGGTTGAAACACCAAAAAGAGAAGTCGAAGTTTTCAATGATTTAAAAACTAAAGTAAAAGTTGTTGACAATATAAAACAAATTAATCCTGAAGATTTTAAAACCGCGATTGATGATTTATACAAAAAGAAAATGGATGATTGGAAAAAATCACAAACAGAAATTGGTGGAAATGTAAATGCGGGTGAGGGAACAAGAAGAAGAATGGAAAAAGATTCTGAGTCAGATTTAGATAGACTACTAAAACAAGATAATATTAAAGTTATTGAACCGTCATCGGAAGAACCCGTTGAACTGCAAGAACAATTAAAAAGAATCAAGACTTTAATTTTCTTTTAAAAATACTTATTTTATAAAAAAATCAATATGGAAAAAACAGGACAAGGGGTGATATCACAAAATGACCTAATGCAAAGACTAGTACAAGCCAAAAAAATATTGAACAAAGTTGAAACTGGAGACTTTGAAACTGGCCATGTAAACGAAGAAATATTAAGAAGTAACCCTGAAGATGTATTATCATCATCAAATCAAAATCCACAAATTAGACAACCACAACAACCTAATTTGCAAAAAATACAAGAATCCAAATTACCTGAAGCAATCAAAAGAGCGATGATTGAAAATCCGATACCTCAAATTAGTTTATCAGATTCTTTAGATTTAAACTTTGTTGAAAAAACAAAAAAACTAATGGAATCTGAAGGTGTCGCCACAAAAAAATCTACACAACAAAGGAGTTCACAAGTGGATAGTTCAGATTTAGTTAAACAACTTACACCAATAATTGAAAACATTGTAAGAAAGACTGTAGTCGAAATTATGGATTCCAAACTCAATCAAATTTTAACGGCACAACAAACCATGAGTATCAATGAAAATTTGGTATTAAAGGTTGGTGATTCTGTTTTTAAAGGTAAAATTACTGGCGTAAATAAATCTAAGTAAGTTTGACTTTTCAATTTTTTTTCTTATAATTTATAAAAAGGAAAAATTTGAATGTCAAAAATTAGAATTTTAGCAATACCCCCCGATACACATGGTGTGGGTAAATATAGAATATTAGACCCATATAAATTTATTGGAGACCATTATGCCGACGAATTTCATGTCGACATTGCATTATCTGTTGAAAACAGTGATAATTTTTTTAAGAACTACGATATTGTAGTATTCCATAGTTTTATCCATCAAACAAGTCACGAAGAAAATATTTCAAGAATTAAGTGGTTAAAATCCCAAGGTATTAAAATCGTAATGGATATTGATGACCATTGGTCTCCCGACCATAGACACCCAATGTATTTTCACATTAGAGAAAACGAGTTACCGAAGAAAAAAGCCGACATGATGAAAGAGTCGGACTACGTTACGTGTACGACCGAATATTTTGCTGAAACTTTAAGAAAAAGATTAAATTTAAAAAATGTTTTAGTATTCCCCAATGCAATTGACCCGAATGAAAGTCAATTCCAACCTAAACCCACAGAGTCAGATAGACTTAGATTTGGGTGGCTTGGAGGTTCAACTCACTTACATGATTTAGAACAAATTAGAGGTGGAATTTCAATGATTGCTAATCAATACGATAATATTCAATTTGTTTTGTGTGGTTACGATTTAAGGGGTTCAATCACGGAAGTAAATCCACAAACAGGCGAAAGAAAAACAAGACAAATTCAACCCACCGAAACGGTTTGGTACAAATACGAACAAATATTTACGGACAATTACAAAACAGTTGACCCCGAGTATAAATCATATTTAATGAATTTTACACAAACACCAGAAATTGACGTTAGTGATAAAAAATATAGAAGAGTTTGGACACAACCAATTGGTAGATATGGTTCTAATTATAACTTATTTGATGTATCTTTAGCACCAATCATACCATCAGAATTCAATTCCTGTAAATCACAATTAAAAATAATTGAGGCGGGCTTCCATAAAAAACCTATCATTGCAAGTGAAACAATGCCGTATACAATTGATTTAAAAACTGCATACAAAGAAGGTAAGTTATTAGATGACGGTAATGCTTTATTAGTACATGAAAACAAAAACCATAAACTGTGGTCAAAGTATATGAAATTATTAATAGACAATCCAAATATGGTTGAAGACTTGGGTAATAGATTATACGAAACAGTGAAAGACAAATACTCTTTAGTAACAGTTTCAAAAAACAGAACAGAATTTTTCAAATCAATAATTTAAAAACAAAAAACCATGCATTATTTAGTAACAGTAGGTTATGAAACCGAAAATTTAGACAGAAACGGTAATCCAAGATTACAAAAAGTTAAGTACATTGTAGAAGCTGAGTCGGTTGAAGAAGCGACTTTGGTTGTTTCAAAGTACAGAGCCGGAGACATGAGGTCTTCAGAAAGTTTGGCGATTGTAAAGATGCCAATCGAATGTATTATTGACCCACAAAATACTCCTGAGTACTTTAAAAAATAATTAAAATGTTAACCGCAGAACAAATAGAGTCAAACAAGAAAAAGTTTCTTGAAACGAACTCAAAATATAAAATTTTTACAGAAGAGTTGTTAGACTTTTTGGGTAATGACTTTTTTTTAGCACCAGCATCCACATCTTTAGACATGTATGGGTGTTTTCCGGGTGGTCTATTAAGTCATTGTTTTAAAGCTGCGAAGTATTCGGTTAAAACCAATGAACTACTCCCTGAAACAATGAGGGTAGAAACTTCTTCTATTTTGAAGTGTATATTTTTATCACAGATTGGTAAAACTTTTATGTTTAAACCAAACCCAAGTGAATGGCATAGAAAAAACCTTGGTAAAATGTACGAATTCAATGAACAAGAAGTTTCAATGAAATCAGGAGAACGAGCAGTATATTATGCGGTAAACAATGGAGTAAAATTATCAGAAGATGAATTTCAATCAATTATGAATTCAGATAAAGAATCTGATGATAAAATGGCGAAATATCGTTCGGGTACTTTATCCAACGTAATAAGAATCGGTTTTGAACTATCAATCATAGAAGAAAAAAATGGACAAAAATGAAATTGAGTCGTATATCAAACGACTACAAGAATTAGAAAAAGAAATCCTTAGTGATAATTCTGACGACACATCAATTATGGGAGATTTAAATAATTTATTATTTAATCTCGGTGATGATATTAAAAATCAAGTTGAGGAACAGGTTAATCGTTTTGAAGTTAAAGTTAAAAGATTACATCCGAAAGCGGTAATTCCCAAATACGCAAAAGATGGGGACGCTGGTATGGATTTGGTTGCAACAGAAATAATTTCAAATACCACATTTGATGTTACTTATGGTACAGGAATCGCCATGGAAATACCAAAAGGATACGTTGGTTTAGTTTTTCCTCGCTCTTCTATTAGAAAAACCGATTTATCACTTACAAATTGTGTTGGGGTTATTGACAGTGGATATAGAGGTGAAATCCAAGCAACATTTAAAAAAGTCTTTGGTAAAAACGATGTCAGATTAGATGAATTAGATTATAAAGTGGGTGATAGAATTGCTCAAATAATGATAATACCTTATCCTTCTGTAACCTTTGTAGAGGTGGACGAATTGTCTCAAACAGATAGGGGTGAAGGTGGATTTGGTTCTACAGGTTCATAATAATTATATTAATAAAAAACACTCAATTGAGAAAATCAACAACAAAAACCGTAAATCTTGTAGAAGATAAAAAAACACCTAAAAAAGATAGAATTAGGCAAATAATAAAACAACCTAAAGAAAAATTTCTAACCAAGAATCAAGAAGACTATTGGAGAACTTTAGGTGAAAACGAAATAACACTTTGTTTTGGTCCTGCTGGTGTTGGTAAATCATATATTGCAATGAAAAGGGCTGTTGATTTACTTTGGGACGACAGTAATAAATACGAAAAAATTATCATTGTTAGACCAGCGGTTGAAGCTGAGGAAAAATTAGGTTCACTACCCGGTGGATTAGAAGAAAAACTTGACCCATACATCTATCCTTCATATTATTTACTAAATAAAATAATTGGTAAAGATGCTAGAGAAAAATTAAAGGATGAAGGATTTATTGAAATTGCCGCATTGGCTTATATGAGAGGTTGGAATGTTGACAACACAATTTTAGTATTCGAAGAAGCTCAAAACACAACCCCGTCACAAATGAAACTTTTATTGACCCGTATTGGGTTCAATTCAAAGTTTTTTATTTCAGGAGATTTAGAACAATCAGACAAATTTAAAGACAAAACAAAAACCGGATTATACGACGCAAAAGTAAGACTTGGTGATTTAAAAAATGTCGGTGTATTTGAATTTGGTAATGAGGATATTGTTAGAAATCCAATCATCACTCAAATCTTAAAAAGGTACGATTAAACTTTACTTATAATATTTTATCTATTATATTTCCTATATGGAAATATTTGTTAGTATTGATGGTGTTTTAAGAAACACGATACAGAAATTTGATTACCATTATAAAGATTATTTCTTAAACACTGAAACAGACGAAGAAGAAAAGTTTGATTATGGTGTAAATGGTGTACCAATATCTATTGAAAATTTGTTAAGTACCTACAAGTTTCAATCAATCGATGAATTTAATAAATTTTTATATTTCGATTTCCCAATTGAAATATATGGACACGCCGGTTTAAGTTATAATCAAGCCGCCACTGAATTAAACACATTCATTTTTGAAAACAAAAATGCTAAAATAACTTTAGTTGGTTTAAGTGAAAAAGGTAAAGCAAAACCTGCCACACTTTTCTTTCTTTCAAAAAACGGTATTATGGCTGATAATATCGTTTTTTCAACGCCTGATGAGATAAAAAAATTATGGAAAAAATGTGATTTATGGATAACAGATGATATAAATGTTGTTTCACAATGTCCAATACACAAAAAGGTTATAAAATTTAATACCTTTTATAATAATAACTTTACAAATAAACTACAAATAAATAAATTATCAGAAATAAATAAAACATGGTTGAAATTTTCGGTAAAAACTATTATATCGATGTTGATGGAATCAGTAACAAATGTCAAACGGGTAATCAAATCCAAAATGAAGACGGAACCACAACATTAGAAATAAACCTATTCAAATATGAGATTATCAAAACTTGTATTGAAAGAATACTAAATGAGTTTGAAGAAGTGGATGAAGGATTAGGTGAATTCGGTGAAAACGGTTTATCAATATCTTTTAAAATTGCTTTTAACACACTAATAAAATATGACATATTAATATCAGAAGATGAATAACAAAGAAAACATAGAAAAATTATCGGTGGCTTTAGAAAAACTAAACACCAAAACTAACACCATATATTTTTTGGTGTACGATACCAAAAACAACCCAAGAGCGTCAGTAAAACACATTTACGACATTGCTTTAACTTTAAAGCAAAATGGGTATAATTCAAAATTACTTGTTGAAGATAAAACATATTCAGGGGTTAACTCTTGGTTAGGGGATACATACTCTGAATTGGAAATCGTAACAATTAAAGACGACCGAGTTGAAATTAAAATTGAAGACGTTATTATTGTTCCCGAGTACTATTCAAATGTTTTGGAGTCCATGACAAATATTAGATGTGTAAAAGTCATGTTAGTTCAACAAAAAGAATACATTTTTGAAACATTACCAATTGGTAGTAGATGGTCTGACTACGGATTTGATAGAGTAATCACAACTACTGAATTTTCTAAAAAATACATTAGTGAGGTTTTCCCTGAGTCTTTAGTGCATATTATTCCTCCAATTATTAGTGATGAATTTAAGGTTAGTGATAAAAACACAAAACCAATCATTGCAATAATGTGTAAAGACAGGTCAACAAATAAGAGAATTATATCTGAATTTTATATTAGATACCCACATTTGAGATGGTTGACTTTTAGAGACATGGTTAATATGTCTTACCAAGAATTCGCCGATAACCTAAGAGAATGTGTTGTTTCGGTATGGGTAGATGAAGATTCCACATTTGGAACCTTCCCGTTAGAATCGATGAAGTCAGGAGTACCTGTAATCGGTAAAATACCAAAGAACGAACCAGATTGGTTAAGTGAGAATGGAATGTGGACATATGACGATTCAAAAATTGTTGAAATCCTTGGAACATATATCAACGCTTGGTTAGAGGGAGTTGAAATTAATGATGATGTCAAAAAGAAAATGAAAGACACATTGTTACCATATGAATCAGATATTACAAAAAGTAACATATTAAATATTTTTGATTCATTCATAAATAAAAGAATTGACGCAATAGAAAAGGCGTTAAATAAAATAAAAGAAGAAAATAAAGAAGAAGTAGCATGAAAGACATATCAATAATTTTACCCATTCATAAATGGGACGAGGAATATGAAACAATGTTTAAAAACGCATTCAGTTCAGTTGAACAATTTTATAACGATGTGAAATTGTTGATTGTTGGACCATCAAGTGTCGTTTCAAAAATAAACATTGAACAATCTAATTTAGAATATAAAATAATCGAAAACAGTGGAGAACATGATTTTTGTTCACAAATTAATCTTGGTATCACAAATTGTGACACAGAGTGGTTTTCAATTTTGGAAGTTGATGATGAGTACCACAAAAACTGGTTAACATTAGTAAACTCATACAGAAATGAAAACCCTGAAGTCGGTGCCTTTTTAAGTTTAGTAAAAGATATCAATGTTGAAGGTAAATTTTTAAGTTACACCAATGAATCGACTTGGGCTTACGGATTCACAGATAAACAGGGATTCTTAGATAATGAAGCCTTATTAGAATATCAAAACTTTCAAATTAATGGTGGTCTATACAAAACTTCTGTTATAACGGAGTATGGTAAATTAAAATCAAATATTAAACTAACGTTTGGTTATGAATTTTTATTAAGATTAACACATAACAATGTTATTGTGATGACGATTCCAAGATTAGGATACCAACACGTAAACTTTAGAGAGGATTCTTTATTTTGGAATTATAAAAATTCAGAGAAAATGAGACTCTCACAAGAAGAGGTTAAATTTTGGTTAGACACTGCAAAAAAAGAGTTTTTCTTTAAAAATAACAGAGACATAAACTATGTAGAAAATTAATATATGCCGCGTAAACGAACCCAAAAAATATATTTTGGGGAGGAGCAAGAACAAGCGGTTGTAAGATACCTAGAATCCGAATCCGATACAGAAAAGAATAAGATATTCAACGAATATTTAAGAGAACCTCTCACAATAATGGTCGAAAGTATAATTCGACGTTATAAATTGTATAGAAAAGACTTTGAATTTGTGGACATACACGCAGATACAATGTCGTTTCTTATGACAAAAATTAACAAATTCGACCACACCAAAAACCATAAAGCTTATTCTTATTTTGGGACCATCTGTAAAAATTATTTGATGGGTGCTATTCAAAAAGACACTAAGGAAATGAATCGAAGTGTCTCATATGATGACATATCATCTGATTTAGAAGAAAGTGCGGAACACTCATACTCAATTGATGAATATCATATTGATTATAAAGATGTTATAATAAAATTTATAATTGAATTGGAAACTTTTATGGAGGTCGAAGAGTTGAATGATAATGAACAAAAATTAGGATATGCATTGATTGAGATTTTTAGCAACTTTGAAAAAATATTTCAAGTGGGTGAGGGAAATAAATTCAATAAAAATTTAATTCTTTTGTCACTAAGAGAAATGACTTCATTATCCACAAAAGAAATTAGACTTTCTTTAAAGAGATATAAAAAAGTTTACGAAGGAATCATGGTAGGATTCATAAATTAACTATTTCTCTATTTATATATTATGAGGGAAAAGAAAAACATAATATCATTAGACACCGACTCAGCATTGGCATTAATGCAAGAAATCTACAATGATATTGTTGAACAGAAAAATACCGCGTCGATGATAACTAAAAAAATGTTAACATTTATGAAAGACGCTGAAGACATGAGTGTTATTGGTCCCGTCATTAAAGAACAACAAAAAATACTAAACGATTGTACTGAAAAGAAGATTTCGTTAGTTAAACTCCAAGGTGCTTTATTAAAACAAACTCAAGGAAGTGGACCTAATTCAAGTGGAGGTAAATTACAACTTACTGATGAAGATAGGGTCATATTGGAAAAACTGATGAATGATACTGAGGGAGAGTCGTCAGGAACATATAGAGACTAATGGCTAATTCAAAAGAACCCAAAAAAAAACTTCAAGCTTCGATTGAGGCGATAAAAAAAATTAATGACGACCCAAAAGGTTCATTGGGTTCTGTTGCTGACTCTTATCAAAAAAACATACCGGACCCAAACGAGTTATTTTCTAAAAAAAGTGCGGACTTAAAAAACAAATTAAAATCCAAGGTAGAAAATAATAAAGACATCTTTAAAGAATTGTTAGAAATTACAGAACAATTTATTACCAGTAACAAAAAAACAAAAACCGATACTACACCAACAAAAAGTGACAGTGTACCTGTCAACGTTGATAAGAATCTTGTAAAAGGAAAAATAAAACGTTATGCGGTTTCTTCCGCAAAAACAACTTTACAATCTGCAAAACAAATAGCAATTAAACACTTTTCTGAAGCTCTTTTTATGGGTGATGGAATTTGTGGCAGTCAGTCTGTTTTTAACATAGATTCAATAGTTTTAAAACCCGATGAATTTGACTTTTTAGATATTTTTACAATTGACCCCGATTCAGATTGTGGTCAATTAATTTATGAGAAAAAGTCACCGGATAAAAACAAACAAAAGGCGAATAGAAAATTTTATGATTTAATGTCTTCAGGAGGTTTATACACTTACTCATCAAACAATGGTAAAAACCTATTTAGTACTCAATGGAGTGCTTCAACACAACAATTTTTAATCACAGGATTAACTCAAGGTACAACGGGTACAACCAAAGTACAAGACTTCATCAAAGATTATTATGAGTCTTTGGAATTTCCTGATATTGAAGATATTATGAAGACCGCTATGATGTTAACTATACAAGGTGGTTCAAGTTGTAGTGACTCAAGTAAATTTACTGTATCATTAAATAAATCTCTAAGACTAATTGATAAATTATTCAAAGTGTGTGGTTCAAATACTCAAAAAGATGAGTTAAAGAATCAGACACCGGTTGATATGTTTAGTGAAAACGACCAAGATATTGAATTTTATTTTGATTTCGACGATGTAGAAGGTATTGACTTAGATGACGAACAAAATAGATTTAAAAGAGTATTAAGGTTTAAAGACTGTTATAATTTTGAAATTCCTGTGGATGATATGCACGTGGAAGATTTCATTTACTTAACAAACAATCAGAGTGTAGATAAAGCGGTTGATAAAACTTTAGAAAATTTATCCAAAGACGCTTTATCACAATCTGATTCTTCTTTTGATATTAGTGCATTTTTAAATAACCTATTAAACAATTTTATTATAAGTTTACCGAAGGCTTTGGTAATGTCAATTTTATCGGCTAAAATATTTTTACCAATTATAGTATTGTATAAAATATTTAAAACCGGATTGACTAATGTGTATTTAAATAGTAAAGAACTAGCCAAGAAATTCTACAAAGCTATAGGTGCAATAATTAAAGATTTATTTTGGTTATTTATAAGAGAATTTTGGAGATTGATAAAAGTAGATTTATTGGCTTTTATTCAAAGTATTGTACAAAGAATTATTAAAAATAAGTATAAAAGATATCTACTAATTATTACATCATTAATTGCGTTATTGAGAAAAGCTTTAGAAACAGAAATTAATAATTGTTATGACTTGTTTCAAACAATTTTGTCAACAATTGAAGCTGCGTTATCACAAAAAGCACCAATAACAATACCGTCAATTCTTTTATTATTCTCAGATTCATTACCCGGATTTAGTCAAGACAGGGCGTTTATGAACATTATGAATAAACTAGAAGCTGCGGGAGTACCAACAGGGCCACTATATGGTGAATCAAATGACATAGGTAATTTGGTAAAATCTGTTGTTGATGGGTACACCGAAGAAGAAGACGCTAATTCATTTGTAAAAATTGTATTAAAAGGTGGGACGTTACCCGGACCGCCACTTGCAGGGGGGGCGGTAATACCACCTGGTTTTATAACGGGCGTAGGTAAAAAACAATAATATGAATATTGAAAAATTACAAAACATTGTAGAAAATGCTAAAGATAAATCAAATAAAGATTTATTTGATGCTGAGGAGTTTCTTTTTAAACAACACGAGGAATTAAAATTATACATCGTTGAATTGACAAAAAAATTAGAGTTTATTGAGAATCTACATGAAACGATAACAACAGAGATTGAAAATAGAAAAATATAATGAAAATAGTTGACATTGGTGTTTGTTTAGATAATAACGACCCTAAAGGGTTAGGTAGAATTCGTGTAGTTGATTATGATGATTATATTGGTGGTAAATCAAACATTAAAGAGGGTATACAACATTGGAGTAAGGATGACCCTTTTGTTGCTGCACCATTTTTACCTAACAACATAAATTTTATACCTGAATTTAAACAAGCGGTAAAAATAATTCGTTATGATACGAATAAAACAACAGTAAACCAAGAATACATCGCTGGACCATTCTCAACAAGGTACGATTTTAATTCTCAAGAATTTAACACCCAAATATCTTTAACATCATATGGTGTATCTGTGGAGGATAAAGTGGATATTATAAAAAATGAAGAAGGTACACTACCCGAAAATTGTAAAAATGCATTATCAAAATATAAAGACTACTCTGTTGGTGGAAAATACGGCTCTGATGCTCTATTCACACAAGACGGATTAGTGTTAAGAGGTGGTAAATTAGTTCAAAAGGATGTTACCAGTGACCAAAACAGAGAACTCCTAACAAAAGGATTTCCGATTGTTTCCGATAAAGTTGCAAAACTTCATTTAAAAAAATTCGGACCAAAACAATTTGTAACAGAAGAGACAAAAAAAGAAAGTATCACTGAAAATTCAAATTTAAAATTCATAATAGAATACGATGTTGATAATCTTTCAAATCCAAACTATGTAAATTTTTATTTGTACCAAATAAAACCAAATGTAACAAAAAAGTACAATTCAAGTAACTTTACTGAATCAACACAAATATTGGCTGGTGAATCCGTATTTTTATACGAGTCGGGTAACACATATACTTTTAGAAGTGAGTTAAACACAATAACAGATTATAGTGGGTCAACATTAACAAATAAAATAAAATTAATTTACCAAGAAATTAGAAACAAATTAACTCAAATTCAAAGTAATGGATTTAATGGTATTGTTTCATTTAAAATTTTGACTGATTTAATAGTTACACAATCAGATTCTAACATCTATCCGTTTTTTTATAGACCAACAAGTGAATTTGAAAACCGAAGTGTTACTACAACAGAACAATCTGATAGATTAACGTTATTTAATAACATTAAATTACCGGGTTCAACATCTAAATCTAGTTTGGTTTATAGTAAAGACAAAGTAAATCCTAACACAAGAACAGTAGACAGAACGGTAAAAGTTTTAAAAACAGATACCACGTCTTTTGAACAAACTTTTGGAAATATAACCGCGGATAAAATTTATTTACTTTCAACGGATACCAATTTTACTGATAAGAAAATTGATTTCCCTGTTTTAAACACTTATGAATATGAACAGTCTGATTATATTGAAAAGATAGAACCAAACACATATTCTTTAGTTAGAGGTGAAATACTATTAGATTTTATTGACGCTCTTTACAATGTTTTAACTGGTCATGTTCACAATATCAATAAAGAGTATGTTAAAAATGGATACTCTGACCACGCAAAATTGGAAATACTATATAATAAATTAAGGGATGAGTTAACAAATAAATCTATTAAAATCAACTAAAACGATATTTATACTATAAAAGGAATGTCGTACTATCGCTCATATTTTTCAAAGAACAATACTATCATAGAAAATAGTAGGGTCAACACCGCAAAAAATCCAACAACTGAGATTTATTATGGGGATGGGTTTTCCAGATTCATATTTAAAGTTGATTTTACAGATTTACAAAGTAAAATATCTAATGGTGATTTAGTTATCACCACAGGAACTACTCATCATCTTAAAATGACTAACACGGTCGTTGGTGACCCTAAATTAATAGGGGACAGTAAATCTAACGGAAAAGACCGTGCAACTTCTTTTGATTTAATATTATTTTCTATACCACAATCTTGGGATGAGGGTGTTGGATACGATTACGAATTCACAACATATGACGATAGTTTAGGAAACAAATTGTACGATACAAGACCATCTAATTGGTACGACAGGACAACCACTTCAGGATGGACGTATCCGGGTATTTATACAGGTGCAACCGTCTTAAGTACAATCCATTTTAATAATGGTAATGAAGACATTGACGTTGATATCACGAATTATGTAAATGGTATTATTGTATCAGGAAACACCGACCACGGATTGGGTTTAGCATTTACATCAGCTTACGAAACAATCACGACTGGTGAAACACAACAATCTGTTGCATTCTTCTCAAAATATACACAAACTTTTTTTGAACCATTTGTTGAATCAACTTTTGATGATAGAATTGATGATAACCGACACAATTTTATAGAAGAGAGGTACAATAACCTTTATTTGTATGTAACAAAAGGTTCTAATTATTACAATTTAACAAGCAACCCAACCGTTGACATTCTCAACTCAAGTAGTACCCCAATTTCAGGTCTCACAGGTCTTACAACAACAAGAGTTAGAAAAGGGGTATACAAAGTTAGATTTGGATTGACAGGACAACTATGTGACGGTAAAAGATTTTTCTATGATAAATGGAAAGGACTATCAGTTGACGGTATATCCGTAAGTGACGTTACTCAAAAATTTGTACCAAAACCATACACATCAGGATATAGTATTGGTACGAACCCAACTGAAACTCAAAACTACAAAATTCAGTTCTCAGGCATAAAACAGAACGAAAAAATAATAAGAGGTGAATTAAAGAAAATTGTACTTTATCTCAAATCTATTGAACAGTCAAAAACAATATTGTTTGATGAAGTTTATTACCGAATCTTTATAAAAGAAGGTAAAACAAATGTAATTGTTTACGATTGGACAAAGGTTGATGTGACAAACGAAAACTCTTTCTATTTGGATACATCCTACATGATTCCAAGAGAATACTTTATGGAGTTTAAATCCAAGACATATACTGAGGAAATATTTTACAATGACTACGTGAAGTTTGAAATATTATCAGAGATTTAAAAATATTTATAACTATGGATAATTTAGATAATTTAATCAAAAACCAACTTGATAGTTTCAAAGATGGTAATATCACTGAAAACTATATGTTTTTCAGTAACTTAAAACAATTACATAGACAGTGTCAAATGTTGTTGGAATTAGACCCATCTGTGGTTGAATCTATTATACAAAATGGTCACGATTGGGCTGACGACCATGTCGCAGTTGCAAAAGAAAATATTGACCAAGTTTTTGATTTTATGATGAACACAACCAAAGAATCAATAAACGAGGCAAAATCAAACAAATTATGTGCAAGAGGTGTATCGGCCGCTAAATCAAAATTTAAAGTTTATCCAAGTGCATACGCAAATGGATACGCTGTTCAAGTTTGTAAAGGTAAAATAAAAGGTCTCGACGGAAAGAAAAAATGTTCTGGCTCATATTGTTCAGGTAAAAAATAATGGATAAAAAAATCGTTTGTGAATGTGGTTGGAATTGGTCTCTATCTGATGGTGGAGATGACCCATATACATGTCATAAATGTGGTCATGATAATACAGATAAGTACACAATGAAGATTTATATTAGTGAAGAAGATTTATCTTATGTAAATGAATCTATTGAATCTGGTGAGGTGATAAAAGAAGATTTATCCAGATGGTTCAAAGAAAAATGGGTCGATGTTTCCCGTAAGATTGATGGTAAACATCCACCTTGTGGTAGAAAATCTGCCAACGGTGAAGAAGGTAGAAAGGGTTACCCAAAATGTAGGCCACAAAAAAAGGTTTCAAAAGAAACTCCAAAAATAGCTTCCTCATATAGTAAAAAAGAAAAAAAATCTATGACTTCTCAAAAGAGAAGGGCAGAAAAAAAAGAGCCCAAAATTGGTAAAGGTAATAAACCGACAATGACAAGATTTGATGAAAATATGGAAAACAATATTAAATTGGATTTATCTTTGATACGAGAATCAATTCAATATCCAAAATTGATTACTGAAAATGTGGAAATTTCAAACGCTTTGAAGTATCATGTTACTTCAAAAAAATCATTATTAGAAAATGTGTACAAATTAGGTACCGATAGTTTTTTTCAATTATTAGAAGAATGTAAAGAATTATATCTGAGTGGTTATATAGATTTATCAGATGAAGAAATTACATTCATTTACGAAAACGAATATGGTCCAATTGAAGAAACTAATTATGAAGTCATTAACGTTTTAAACGAGGCGGAATACCAAGGAAGAAAGGTAGAACTTGGTAAAATTATGCAAGGTGATATAAAGAAATTTAAAGTTTACGTTAAAAACGATAAAGGAAAGGTTGTTAAAGTAAACTTTGGATTTGGTGGCAAATCCGCTAAGGGTAAAGTAATGAGAATTAAAAAAAATAATCCCGAAAGAAGAAAATCATTTAGAGCCAGACACAATTGTAATAATCCTGGACCAAGATGGAAAGCGAGATATTGGGCTTGTAAAACTTGGTAATTAATAATAATTAACAACAACCCCACATTCGAGGAGAAGTTGGAGTGATTTCTTTTGAGACTCTTCCCACTTTTCCTTATTTTTTGTGGTACACACCTCTTTACAGTAAACAGTTTTAATCCCACTATTTACTATACCTCTAGCACAGTCCATACAAGGTATTCCTGAAGTTAAATAAATTTTCGAATTCTTCAAAGATACCCCTATTCTCGCTGCATTATAAATCGCGTTACGTTCAGCATGTTCAAACCAAAAGTACTTTTCAGGTCTTTCCTGACGTTCTTGTTTTGTGTCATCTAAACCTCTCGGAAAGGAATTATAACCCGTAGAAAGTACCTCATTATCCAATCCAACAACTACCGCACCTATTTGTGTGGATTCGTCTTTAGATTTTAATTTTACCTGTTCAGCAATGTTTAAGAAATAATCTGTCCAATTCATATTAATTTTTGGTTTGAAATAAAATGTACTCTGTTATCGTAATATAATCTAAGATTTTCAGCGAGACCCTTTTCTACTAATTTACCCATCTCTCTACAATTATCTGAATCACCAATATCAATACCAACAATAAATTTACCGTCAGGTGCCTTTTGATATGTGACAGGTCTAATGTACTTACCTTGGTCGTCCATGGTAAGATGTTTAACCATCTCATCTTTTGTTTGTTTACACTCAATATTCCTACTTTCTATCAAACCTTTTAATACATCCAATCTTAATTTTTCATAATCAAACGGTTCGTTGGAATTGATGGTTTTTTGTATATCTTTTTTTGATATTTTTCCCATATTACAAATATACGTAAAAAACACCGCAATAAAAAAGGGGGACTAATGTCCCCCTTTCTATTATGAGATTTTTTAAAATTATCTCAAGGTGTCAAGACTGAATGTAGACAAACCACTTACGTTTACCACACCAAAGTAACGGTTGTTAACCATTTTCTTAGCGTATCTGGTCATGATACCTTTGATTGGTGTAAAGTTGAATGGATTGTACATTGTAGGTGTCAATTGTAATGGAACGTATGGTGCGTAGATGTAACCAGCGTCCAACAATGATTTACCTTTGTGTCCAATGATGATTTTACCTGCTGGTAAATACGGGTCTCTGAACACTTGGTAACGACCTGCTAATGAACCGATTTTCTCGATACCCATGTTGTATTGGTCTTGCTCAGGATTTGCGTTTGAAACGTGGAAGTATTCCAAGTCATCAAATACTGCAGATACCTCAGAAGATACAACAATCCAGTTAGCTCCACCTCTTAAGGTAGTTTTGTGGATTTGAGCTGAGATTTGGTTAATCTTGGTAACCAAAGTTTGGTTCCAATCTTTTTGAGTGTATCCAGCGAATGATGAACCGTTGTTACCGTATCTCCATTCGTTGTAGTCCCACTTAGCTGTCCAAGCCGCACCTTTACGAAGGTCACGAAGGATTTCACGGTCGATTTCTGCTGCGATTTGCTCAGACAATAAAGCTGTCAATTCGGCTTCAGCATCGATGTTGTGGAATGCACTTACGTCTTGTGCCAATTCAGGAGACCAGCTAGCTCTCAACTTTCTTTCAGTTACAGAAACTGTTACTGACTCAAGGTCGAAAGATACTTCACCGATTTCTTCTTCGAATTCTAATGAACTATATTCTCTCCAACTTACCTTAATGTCAGTTGATGCTAATGATGTATTAGCGGCAACTGTATAGTTTGTGAAACCTGTTGTTGTACCGTTATACTTTTGTAAGTCGATAGATAAGTAGATAACTCCTTCGGCGTCACAAATGTTAGCATATTTACCTGTTCTACCACTGTCTTTAGAACCGTACTCAACGATACCTTTACCGTATTTTTGAGTTACTACGTTAAAAGGAATGTTAGCAGCTACTGTAGCACCTAAGTGACTATACAATGAACTATCAAGACCTGATAGGGTATAAACAGTTAATGATGCTAAGAACTCTTCAGTATCCATAACATGACCGTTAGGACCCGCAAGTTTACCAGCACCTTCGTAAGTTGTGAAACCTGTAATTTTAGCAATCACACTTGATACTGAGGTACCTGAAGCGATAGCTGATTGAGTTGAAGCAACACCGTTACTGAAAGTAACAAATTCAGATGTTACACCAGTAATTGTTGTGTAAGCACCTTTTGAGTAGTCAAACAAACCAGAATCAACTGAATCATCAGCTTCGTAGAAACGGTCATACAAGTTGTTACCAGTGTAACCGGCAGCTGGGTCAGTTTCAGAAGAAGGGAAACCGTATGGTTGACGGTGTGCACCTCCTGCAGTTCTGTCTTGGATTTTAGGTACGAAGTAGAACAATTTACCGATAGGTAAGTTCATTGCTTGTACAGATACGATGTCGTTCGCTAACAATTTAGAGAAAACACGACGGATGATAGGGAATACTACAGTTTCAAATGAACCTGAAGCATCAGCCACAGCCGATTCGTTGATTAGGTATGAAGCTTGGTTTTCATACAATTGTGCGATGTTGTCTTTTTGGTGACCGTTAAGACCCTCAAGGAATCCTAAGTCGTCCCATTTTTTGATGGTATCTTCTTTGATAACACGTAGGTGCTTAAGACCAATGTTACCAACCATACCAGATTCTAATAATGCTCCCATTTTAGTATTGATTTTTAATTTTTAAGTTTATTTTATTTTTGTCATTAAATCTTTCATTCTCTTGAATTGTGGATTCTCATATGCTTTTGATTCCGACAATACTTTTGAAGAAGAAGATGTTTGTGACGTTGTTATTTTATCAACCACTGATTCAGTTACAGGTTTTTTAGTATCTAATTCAGTTTTTATAGAACTATATAAGTTCTTAGACTCTTTCAAGGTTGAAATTGAATCGAATCTTTTTAAGATGTTTAACTTCTCTTGTTTGGTGGTTGAGTGTTCAGTAAACAAACGAGTAGCGTAAGCTAAGTTGGCGTTAAATACAGCAACCTCATTTAACTTTTCTTTGAATAATACAAGAGCTTTCTTATACTCATCATTTTGTTTTCTAAGTTTGCTAACTTCTTCGTTGATTTCTTCTCTTTTATTACCGGCCTTAAATACATTTTTACTTTTAAGACCTCCATGGTAACCGTAACCTTTAGTACGAGCAGATTCTTCAACATCACCTTCTACAGGCTCATCACCTTCGTAAGTCTCGTCGACATATTCTTCAAGTGATTCATCTCCCATATTAGGGTCTTCATCACTCATCATGTCTTCATCAACATCATCAAGTTCGATTTCGTAAACAGTTTCTTCAGTGTCATCCATCATTTCTTCCAATTCTTCATTTGAATATTCAGACTCATCACCCTCTTCTAAATCTTTATCAGAGTGGTCTTCGTCGTGACCTTCATAGTAATCATCTTCAGACATCATGGTTTCATCCAAATCTTCCTCACCTAACTTAATGATATACTCATCATCACCATCAGACAATTCAATGTGGTCATCATCTTTCTTAACGATTACACCATCCTCAGGACTCATTGCTTTGAAAACCTTTAAAATTTCGTCTTCATCGGCGTTGGTCATATCAACCACGTCATCACCCATATCGCCAAAGTCGTTCATGTTACCCATGTCGCCAAAGTCGTCATCAGATGAATCTTTTGAGTCGATGCCCTTAGATAGTTCGTCAGATGAATCATCATCTTCGTCCGATTTATCATCCCCTGTGTTATCGTCAGCATCAGCTGATACATCGTCTGCGGGGTCTTCTTCAGGATTAGGTTGTTCTTTAACAACTTCTTCCTCATCTTCCATTGATTCTTTCAACAAATCGCCGATTTCTTGCTTCATAGTTGAAGCAAGTATACCTTTTGCGTTTGCCTTTACTGCCTCTTCAAGAGTCTGTACTTGAAGTAATGCTTGTTCTAGAATGGATTTTTCGCTCATTTTATTAAATATATTTACCTATAAATATGCTGATAATGTAAAAAAATACTGATTATAGTATGATAACCAATAATAAATTATTATTTACCTAAATAACTATCCAACTTAGACATTAGATTTTTCATTCTATTTGCGTCTGTTGGGTTTTCTTGAATTGATTCTTGGTATTGGTCCCTGTCTTTTAAATCGGAGAATACATAGGCACCTGGTGTACTTGGGGATGACACCAAATCAAAACAAACTAATTCAAAATCTTCTTGAACAATGTTTTGACCTTTAATATTTTTTAAGGAACCAACACCTCTTGATGATATACCAAGTGTTGCACCATTCATTAATAACATGGCGGCTTGGTCGCCTTTAGTACTAACAATACCCATTTTTTTCCAAGCGGGAGATGTGAACAATTTGATTTTACCCATTAGGATTTTACCATCCCACCAAGTTTCTAAAATTGAATGTGAAACTCTATCTAAATCTATTAGGGAAGAAGTTGGGTGATTTAATTCATTTAACGCACTACCCTTCTTTATAAGAGATTGATATTTTTCATTCTCTCTCTTAAGAATACTTTCAGGGTAGATTCTACCGTTTTTATTCGGTGTATCGTATTTTTGTAAAACAGCGTAAAGAACTACATCCTGAGAGTAGTCCACGTCTTTCATTTCAGAAATAATTTTCTGATTTTCTTTTGGTGATATATAACCAGCGTCGTATTCTATTAATATACCTTTACCGGTTTCATTTGGGCCGAGTATTTTCATCCAACTTTTTTATAATAAATACCCCGAATACTGAATTAATTCTTTTTTTCAAAGAAATTAAATAAAGTTTCGTCTGTCAGAACGGTATCTACTATAGATTCTGATAAGTTGGTGATAATACTTTTAACCTCTTTAGAACGCACATCAAAAAATTTATCAACGTACAAGGTAATTTCAAGGTCCATAAAAGACCTTTTGTTTGTCTTTATACCACTAGTTTTAATATCCAAGTCAACAATTGATTCTTTTTTGAATAAATCAGAATTTAAAGAATATACTTTTTCTTTTATCTGTCTTCTTGTTTTTGAAATCAATTTTTCAAAATCGTGGTCATTTATTAGTGGTTGAGTCCATGAGTTTAATTGGACGTAGATTGTTTTTAAGTTCTTATAATCAACCGTACCGTATCCAATTTTTACATTATTGTGTACACCGATTGAAATAAACTTTCCTTTTTTCATTTAATAATATCATACTTATATATTTTATGGTGTATTTAAAATATACAAAATAAACTTAACAAATCAAAACTTTTCATTTATATTTCAAAAAAAGATTATGATAATAGTAAACGTCAGTAAAGAAAAGAACCTTGAATCTGCATTAAAAAAATACAAATACAAGGTTCAGAAAACTAAACAAACCGAAAAACTTAGAGAAAAACAAGAATACACTAAACCATCGGTTGAAAGAAGGGGTAAAAAATTAAAGGCGATTTATAAGCAACAATTGTTTACCGACGAAGAAAAATCAAATTAAACCGTTCTTTAATTCAATTAATTTATAGTAATTGAATTTTGAAATTTCCGATTTTTCCACTTCCGATTTTACATTCGTAAGTTTACTAACTACAGAATCTTCAGTAGATTCTTTTAAGAGTGAATCTAATTTGTTATTGAGTTCTTTTTTAACAGAGTTCATTTCACTAATCAACTCCTCGTTAGTCATTGATACAATCTTATTAAAAGTTTCTTTTTGTTCCTCATTTAAAAAATCACCATACTTAATATTGAAATTATTTACCAATACCGTATTCAATAAAGAATGGTTTTCAATTTGAACTGAAGGTTTTTCAAAAACCTCTTTTTTCTTTTCTTTAATTAAATGAGACATTAAGTTTTCTCTAGCGTCAATCTTAGACGCGATATTGTGCATATTAGTCTCTTCTGAAAGAACATCCAAATCATTATAAAGTGAATTTGATTCCACCACAACGTCTTTGAGTGATTTACCAAACTCCTTCATTTCTTTTTTCAAAGATTTTGTTTTTTCAATCAAAATAGGTTCAATAGATTCCACATATAATTTGGCTTTATCTTTTGATGAAATGTTTAAGTTTTCAATATTTTCATAAAACATATACATTTCAGATAAAGATTTATTTGATTTTAGTTTATTTACTAAATCTTTAATTTCACCTTTATTATTTGAGGTGTAAGATTCGGTAAGTTTTGTTAACAGTTTTGTTTTTAATTCACCAAAGTTTGTCATTTTTATTATTCGTTTAAGAAGTCTTTTAGTTTATTTTCTATTTCATAAATATTCTGTTGAGCTCTATTCATATCAAATAAATCTTCCAATTTATTGTTTTCACTCAACATACTTAAAATATTATGTTTTTTTGTTTCGTTTTCGCTTAATGGAGCTTCCCCTCCACCGGCTGGTGGCGGAGGTGGTGGTGCACCCGCACCCATATCCATTCCACCAGCTTCACCACCGGCAGTTTCACCACCCTCTTGTCTTTCTTCTTCAGGAACACCATATTTGGAATCAACATCATCAAATACACCACTTCGTTTAATAACGTTTTGTGTATTTGTCAATTCAAATCCAATTGCTCTTTCAATTCTTTGTTGTTGTAAATCAAGAATTACTTCACTATCACTCATACCAAGAATATTTTTCTTAGCCCAAGTATGTGAAACAGGAAGAATACCAATCTGAGATTGGTCTGAAGTTGCGTCTTTATATAGTGTAATTTTTTCTTTCCATTGTTCAATTCTTAATAAGTCAGACTGTGCCGACGGATTAGTTAAAGACAATGTAAAATTATCCAACTCATCTTCTAATCCAAGTAAATAAAGGTGTATTAGTGCAATTTTATTTAATTCTTGAATAATTGATTTTTGAATTCTATTAATTGTTCTCGCAAAACGTATATCCATTAACGCGAGAGTTTTACCATCACCTACAACCTCTTCAAACCCTAAGAAAGCTTTTGGTATACGAAGAGCCGCTAACATTTTCTTTTGGATATATTCAATATCCGCAATCTCACCTAAGTTCTGTGCTCCCGCTAATGTTTCAATCGGGTTTGTTTGAGCAGGGTCACGAACAGGAATAAAATAATCTTGGTCAACCGCCATTTGGTTATACCTCATATCAACCTGGCCGTTTCTTGAATCAACAATTTGGTCTCTTTTAAATTTATTTGCCACACGTTGAACATAAGCTTCGATATCTTTATCGTCCATGTTTCCAACAAATATTTTAAAGACTCTTCTTTCAGGTGCTCTTGTTGTTCTGTAAATCAACATAGCGTCTTCAGCTAAAAGTAACTGTTTCCAAATCCTTCTGATTTTATCTAACATAGATGTACCATAAGGAAGTTTTCTATCATCACCTAATAACCTAAAATGTGCAATTTCCCAAGCTTGAAATTCTAAATCTTTGTTCTTCCATTGGAATCTCAATTCCCTTGTAGGAAGTTGCATTGTGTTTTGTTGATTAGAAGTTTTACTCTCTTTTCCTTCGTGTCTTTCTATTTCAATATTTGGTAATTGTTGACACCCAATTATACCTCTTTCGGGGTCTATTTTAAGGTAAACAAAATTATCACCATATTTACAAACACCTCTTGTCCACATCTGTAGATTGGTATTCAAATCCAATCTATTCATAAACAAATCTTCAAGAATGGATTTAATTCTTGTCGATTCTGAAAAAATAGTTAATATTTCACCCTTTTCTGATAGTGTTGTTGATTCTTCCGCATAAATGTCTAACGCTGCTGAAATTTCAGGAGTAAACTCCATTGATTCATAATCGTAGTAAGCTGATATCCTATTTGGTTCATAGTATACAGATTGATTATAAAGAGATTGGTCAAGTTTTGTCCACTTATCCGCAACGTACTGGCTCTGTTGAGCTTGTAACATCGCCTTTTCGTATTCCTCTCTACTACTTGTTTTTAAAATTTGTTCTTTGTCAAAATTGAAAGACGGAGCTTCTTCAGGAGTTACCTTACCAGGAAACCCAAACATTTTTGTCAATCTCTGAAATACCGTCAAATTACTTTCCGCCATGTATATAAATAGTTTAAGAGAATATAATTAATTTTATTTTTATAATAAAGGATTATCTTTTTTTACCAAATAACCAAGAATACTGTGCGTATTGTTCTTTTGTTGCATTGTTGTTGTGTCTTGGGACATTTGGGTCATTATCCATAGACATTGAACCTATTTGGTCAAATGCGGTACCATATGAATAAAAAGATTTATTTGGTTCATACGTCCTTTCAGATATTGTCCACGATTCTAACATCGCTTTATTTGCGTTTTCATTTTTACTTAGTTGAGAGAAAGAAATGTCCCCAACATATAGAGCCATAGACATACTCATGATAGCATCATCGTGAGCTCCTTTCATGTGGTCTGGTCTACCATTGATGTAAACAAATGTGTTTAATTCATTCATTAACCTTGCGGACCTAACCTGAAATCCTTTTCTTAATTGTTCTTCAAATGCCGCAACGATTTGAGTCCTCTTATTATTGAAATTAATACCGGGGATTTTCTCCATCGCTTTGGAATTATATTCCCAAATATTCTTTGTGTTGATACCATCAATATAGAGATTTTTGTAGTTCAATTCTTGTAGTTTTCTTGATGTTGCAACACCCATTCCACCAGTGATATCAACAACAATAAATGCTTCATAAAGAACACCCCATTTGTATGCGACGGACGCCAAATCGTCAGGTGGTATTTTACCAATGTATTCAGCCACTTGTTCCCTCTCATCAAAGTCAATTATGTTTATTGATGAAAAGTCTTCACTATCCCCACGAGAAACATCAACACCCATTATGTATTTGTGTCCTTGAATTGGTTCTTTCCATTGCCAAAATGTTCCTTGCATGTATTTTTCCTTAGGGTCTCTCAACATATTTTTTACAATATTGTCTTGAACATCTGAAGGAATTACACCATCACCTGAACCAAGAAAGTCACACTCTAATTCCTGTGCAATTTTTCTTCTATCAAATTTGAATTTTTTTGACATTGATTCAAACCAAGAAGATAAAGGTTTATAACCTTCTTCTTCGTATTGTTTATAGTTTTGAATTTCAAAGTCGGTCATTACAACTTCGTCATCATCGTATTGCTCTCTATTCAACATGTAATGGACTATATCACTACACTTAACCCATCTTAAATCTTTTGTGTATCTCGGGTCTTTAAACCATCTTAAATCGGTAATATGAAAATCGTTTACACCTCTAATCGCTTGGTCGTAAACACCGTAATAAATTGGGTCAAAACCGTTTGGTGTCGAAATAAGAATAATCTTACCACCCGTAGATAGAGACGCCATAGATGCAGCCCAAAAGTCTTCACCGGCTTCAATGTACGCAGCTTCGTCAAATACAAGTATAGTTGGTGTATAACCACGTAACGCATCCGCAGAAGTTGCTACAGCTTTTACCTCACATCCATTGTTTAATCTAAATCTACTTTCTGAGTTTTTATCGGGTGAAAACCCAACATTAATCCAATCAGGCCATTGGTCTAAGAAATTTCTAATCTTATTAGCCATTTCTACCGCAGTATCTTTTTTGTTCGCAATAACAAGAACCCTTTCAGGATTTTCAGGTTTTGCTAATTGTAACTTTTTAGAAATCCAAGCCGCGGTAACAGTTGTTACACCTGCCTGTCTATACTTTCTTGTGATATTTTCATTGTACGATTCGTAGTCTTTTAACAATTGAATTTGGTCAGGAAAAAGTTCTAACGGGACGTATCTTTTCTGAGTGTTATCGTAAGTCTGTAGATATGTTCTTAAAGCATATGGTGTATCTTTTAAAATACGGGCATACTCTTTTAATTGTTCTATTTTTTGATTACTCATATATATAAATATGAAAAAGGGTGGTTAAAAACCACCCTTAAAACTTTTATACCGTAGGACCTTGTGGACCATCGTCATCCGATAATCGTATACCAATATCTCCTAAGAAATCTCTTAAATCATCATCATCTATTTTATCGGTAACTTGTTCCAATTCTTGGTTAAATCTATTAATTGCTTCGTTATAATCTTTGTCTTGTAACATTTGACTAATTCCTTGAAGTAAAACACCCATTAATCTTTTACCTTCACGAGAACCCGATACAACTTCTTTAGTGAAAACCAAGAACTCTTTTGCTGGTAATCTAAAAATACTTGTGATTAGGTAGTTTTGAAGATAATATGACTCTTCCTCATTAAAAATTTCATCGGGAAATTGTTGTCTGATTCTATCATAAATGGCGGGACCTAATCTTAAATCCCAAACCTCTTTTTCAAGAGTATCTTCCGATTGTTCAATTTCAGCGAATCTTGGGTCTTCTTTACCCTCATCATCTTTTGGTCTTCCTTGAATACCGAATAATTCATAAGTACCCTTAATTAATTCATGTACTAAAATTGGAAAATTTACCGCTTCTACATAAACTGTTGGTGGTGTTGTACTACGTTTAACTTGTTCTTTTCCACCCATACCAGCACCCCCCATCATACCTTTCATTTGATTATCACTTAATTGCCAATATAATGTGTCATTTATTGACATTAAAATACCATAGTTATTAACTATATTATTAGAACCAGTAATTTCTGCGAGTTTATCCGCGACGTATGAATACATGTAGTGACCTTTTTTTGATACACCTTGAATCATCGCGTTAATCATCCTTCTCTTAGCTTTTTCAAAATCCATTTTTTCCAAATCGGTTGCTAAATCCTTCTCAACATCAACAGGGTCGATGTTTGGTTGATTTTGCATTTCTCGGTTAAAACCTTCAGGATTTACTTGACCTTGACTAACAAGTTTGGCGTCGTATTGTATTTTATATTTTTTACTACCGTCGGGTAATCTATAAAAAACTTTATAAATTCCATTATCAAATTCAATTCCTCCATTGTCACCCTCACTTAAGGTTGCAATTTCTTTTCTTGATAAAACAGGTATCTCATCAACAGCCAATTTAACACCTAATGCGATTAATTCGGGTCTATGGTTTTGTTCTGTTTGAACAATTTCATTATGTGCCGTCATCATCATCTGAACCAACGGCATAATTCCGCCTTCATCATCTGTTAATCTAACATTAGAACCTGTAAGTTCCCTTAATCTCGCAACAACTTGTCTATATCTTTCGGAGGCTAATAATTCCTGAAAGTTTTTATTAGGTTCTTGACCTGATTGAGGTAGTGGGACTTTCTTAAGAGGAGTATCACCTGTGGATAGTGCCCTTTGTATGTCTATATTCGGTCTATCTTCCGAATCAAAATCCATTGGCATTTCGTTAATATCTTCCAGTAAAGATATTAAATCTTTCTTTTTGAATTTCATTTTTTGATTTTTTTCTTTTCGGCTAACGCCTTTGGTTTAGTATCGGGACCTGGTTGTGGTTCAAACGGGTCAAATGGTTCGTCTTCTTGAGGTCTTGTTGGTGTTTTTGGTTTTGTTGGGGTTTCAACAGGTGTTTCAACAGGTGCGGGTTGCGCTGCGGCCATGATAGAATCATATGTCATAAACTCAGGTACACCATTGTGACCTTTTTTTGCTTTAGTTTTTGGCATAGGTTGGAACGTTGTTTCTATTTTCTCACTAATAATACTCATGATATCGTTTTTAGATGTGAATTGTGAATATTTTGATTCAGCTAAATCTAACACCCACTCTTCAATTTCATTAACGTCTTGATGTTTCTTATCCTTACACTTACAGTTTTTCATACCACATTTTGGACAAACTTTTGATTCGTAAGTTTCAATAGTTTTACCAGCGGCTTTAGCTGCTGCAATATCTTTTAAATTATCTTTTTTAATCATAACAGCTTCTTTAAGAACTGTTTTTGATAGGGTAGATAATTCGTTATCATTTAAACGAGAAAGAGTTCTCTCTGAAAACCCTTCTATTATTAATTTTTCAATGATTAATTTTCTATTCATGATTCTTTGAATTTTATTGATTTTTTTTCAAGGGATATTCCCCTTTCTTTTAATTTTTTTGAAACGTTTTCATATGATTCACCAAATCGAAAAAACAATCTGTCTTCTTCTAAATCAAAATTAGATTTTTCCCAAGCCATGGCTATTATACCGTCCACAGCATCAATAACACCGAAATAGTCTGAATTTTGTATTAATTCAAAAACTATATCGGTGTCTTGAAGGAGACCTACTTGGTCTATATATTCTATGTTTGGTGATTTAGATGTTGAGGTCGATGATGCGGGTACGTCAAACCATTCGTCCATGTCTATTTCAGTTGATTCACTAAAGATGAATTCATACTGTTTTTGACCCTTATAATCGGTTCCGATTTCGTTGACATAGATAAGACGCATTTTACTTAAAGTATTTACCTAAAGTATCAGATATAGTTTTGTTGATTTCTTTTTTTATTTCATCTAAATCAATTTCTTTAACATCATCACCACCCAAATCTGCGTATTTAGATAAATCAATTTCTTCATCGGTTGACATTGGTGTGTTTATAAAACTTTCCAATTTGTCCATTGCGTGCATTTCACCTAAATCATCATCTGCGGTTGGTTCAGCTGGTGTTGTTTCATCATCAGAAGGAACGTCAGACATATCATCAGAAGGTTCGTCAGATAACGCAACATCATCTTCTATGTCTCTATCAAATTTTTTACCAATTTCTTCAATATCATCATCTTCTAATTTGTCTAAATCAACAGCCGAGATAATCATGTTAAGTACGTATTTAATATCGTCACTTTCCATTTTATCTTTTTGGTCTCTCAATTCTTGACCCAATTTTCCAGCAAATTTTTGGATTTCGGCCATATAATCAGAAGGTTTACCTGATTCATCAGATGGTAAATCATCACCCATTTCATCTCCTTCAGGTGACATCGGAACATCCCCTTCAGGTGCCATCGGAACATCACCACCCATTTCGGGTGATGGTGGTACGTCACCCTCAGGAGCTACGGGAGCTGGCGGAACCTCACCCATTTCTGGTGATGGAACAGGAGCTTCGTTAGCGGGTTCTGAAGTTGGTTTTTGTTTTAAAACGTACTTAGTCGCTTCATTTAATTCACCTCCCGATAATAACTCTAATCTTTTTAGTGCTTCAGCATATGAATTAAATCTGTTTTTATTTTTCATGAAAAGACCACCAATGTAGTCTAATGAATTTTCGTTTAAACCTTTTTTTACGTAGTATCCATCTTTTTCTCTTACAATACCAAATCTGAAACCACTTACGGATTCAGAAAGATATTCAGTTTTAGATACTGGTGATTGGTTAGGGGTAGATGATTTTTTATCATTACCGTAATAGGTCAACTCGAGGATACGTCTTAGTTTGTCGTCTCCGTTAAGTTTTTCGCTTCCTAATGGTTTTAAATCTGCCATTTCTTTAAATGTTGATAATTATATTATTCTTGTATCCTATAAATACATGCATATAGATAAAAAATTTATTGTTTCTATTGCGGTAAGGACAATTTTTTATTTCGTATTGAACTTTTGATATTAAAAAGTTTTTCGATAAACCCATTTCTTCTTAATAATTTGAAGGTTAAATTTTCATAAGAATACTCACCTCCTTTTTCTAATCCCGACTGTCTGAATTTTTTAAGTTTATCTTTTAGGGTTTTTATTTCTTTTGAAACGTCTTGACCTTTGTTGTTTAAGTCTTCTAAACGTTCTACCTCTTTCGCATATTCTTCAGACTTTTCTAAAATTTTCTTCTCATCTATATCGAAAGCCGACTCAATTTTTTTAGGTTCAACAATCCATTCGTTATTTAAAATTGAATAAACACCCGTAGCAACATATTTGTCATCTACGTCTTGAACGTACATTTCGACCTCGTATCCTTTTATTTTAATGTCTGTGGTTTCATTCCACAATCTTCTTTTGACATCAAAAAACTCTTGCACAATTTGATGATAAACGACCAAGTCTTTGTTTTCGGACTCATCAAATTCGTCATAATCGATTAATATGTGAATATCAACGTCTGAATATTCAGACCAATTATAGTTTGCTAATGAACCAATAAAAATAATATCGTAAATGAAAAAATTAACTCCAACAAAGTCAATAAATTCTTCTGTTATTTCTAACATTTTTTTTCTGACTTCAGAATTTAAAATAGATTTACCATTATTAATATCAAAGATATTTTTTGGTAATGTCTCTTTTGGAACAAAAGACTTTACAATCTCTTGGTCCTTTTCCATATCTTCAATTATTTCATCAATTACACTCATTTGATTTTTTTATATTTGTACGTTCTCGATATATTCGAATTAAAAAATTTACCTTGAGATTCCGATTTTTTAAAATTTTCAAAAATCTCTAGCGGCACATTTTCATACTCATAAATAGAGCCATTATTAAATTCAATCGATAAATGGTTTTCAGAGGAATTATAAATCGCTCGATTCAGATTTGATGATGAAACCACAACCTCTGTAATGTTACCTTCTGTTTTTTCTAAAATAATTGACATAATTTTTTTTTAGATATTAGTATACATAATAAATATCAAATAAAAAACCCCTTGTAGGGGTGTCATTTTTTATTTATGTTTGTAGAAACTGATATTCCTAAAAACAACTTCTCGGAGTCAACATTTGTTTTTACGGGATTCTTTTTGTATACTTAAAGAAAATTATTTCGTATGTCAGTAGATTTTTTCGAAGAAGGAAACACAACCAACCCAAAGAAAACAAGGAAGGGTTCAACCACCCCTATCCTTGATAACTTTTCAAGAGATTTGAATAAAATGGTTGAAGAGGGTAAAGTAGACCCCGTTATAGGTCGAGATAGTGAGGTCAAGAGAATTGCACAGATATTATCTCGAAAAAAGAAAAACAACGTAGTAATAGTTGGTGATGCGGGTGTTGGTAAATCAGCGTTGGTTGAAAAATTAGCACAAATGATTGTCAAGGGAGATTGTCCATCAAATCTTTTAGATAAGAGAATAGTCTCGTTAGATTTAACATCCTTAGTTGCTGGCACGAAATATAGAGGACAGTTTGAAGAAAGGATTAAAGCTATTCTAAATGAATTACAGAACGAACCAAACGTAATTGTATTCATAGATGAGATTCACACTATGGTTGGAGCGGGTAATGCTAGTGGTTCAATGGATGCTGCTAATATTATGAAACCCGCTTTAGCAAGGGGTGAAATTCAATGTATTGGTGCAACAACATTTGACGAATTTAAAAAACATATCGAAAAAGATGGTGCGTTGGTTCGTAGATTCCAAAAGATAATCCTTAAAGAACCAACTAAAGAAGAAACCGTACAAATTCTAAATAACCTAAGAGATTCTTATCAAAACTTCCATAAAGTTTTTTACGAACCGGAAGTTTTTGAAACTATTGTTAGTCTCTCATCTAGATTTATCACGGACCGTCAGTTCCCCGATAAGGCGATTGACGTAATGGACGAATTAGGTTCTGATAAAAAAATCAACACAAAGATTCCCGAAATTATTGAAAAACTTAAAAAGGAATCTGATGATTTGAAGGATAAAAAAATACAAGTCGTTAAAAGTCAAAACTACGAACAGGCAGCTAAGTTACGTGATGAAGAAAGAAAGTTATTAAGTAAGTTAGATGAAGAGAAAAAGAAATGGTTAGATAAACAAAAAGACAATAAAACACCAGTAACAATTGCTGATGTTTACGAGATAATATCACAAATAACTGGAGTACCTCTTTCTAAAATTGATGACAGAGAAACAACAAATCTATTAAATTTAGAAGAAAAATTAAAATCTAAAGTGATTGGACAGGACGAGGCAATATCAATCATCTCTAAAGCCATTAGAAGAAATAGAGTTGGTATCAAAGATACCAATAAACCAATCGGTTCTTTTATTTTCTTAGGTTCAACAGGTGTTGGTAAAACGTATCTCGCTAAAAGTATCGCCGAACTACTTTTTGGGGATGCTGAAAAAGTAATTCGTGTTGACATGAGTGAGTACATGGAAAAACACAATGTTGCTAAATTAATCGGGTCACCTCCAGGATATGTTGGTTATGATGAAGGTGGACAACTCACTGAAAAAATCAAAAATAATCCATTCTCAGTAGTTCTATTTGATGAGGTTGAAAAAGCACATAAAGATGTGTTCAACATTCTACTTCAAATATTGGATGAGGGGCACTTGACAGATTCTTTTGGAAGAAAAGTGAATTTTACCAACACTATTGTGATTATGACATCTAACATCGGTGCTAAAAAAGTATCCGAATTCGGTAAGGGTGTTGGGTTTAGTTCGTCGTCATCAACGTCTCAAAACTATGAAGTCAAAAAGTCAATTGTTCAAAAATCACTCAAACAACATTTTAATCCTGAGTTTTTAAATCGAGTAGATGATATAATCAGTTTTAATTCTTTAGATAAAGATGTGATTAAAAAGATTATTGAGATTGAATTGAATAAATTAGTAATCCGACTTAAAGAAAAGAATTTTAAAGTTTCTTTTGATAAAACAATTGTAGAAAGGATATCTGAATTGAATACACAAGAAGATTTTGGTGCGAGACCTATTAAAAGAATTATCCAAAATATGTGTGAAGATTATTTAAGTGATTCAATTTTAAGAGGTGAAATCAAAGAAAACGAAACAATTAATTTGAAAATTAAAGACGGAGAAATAAAAATTTTTAAAAAAAAGGGGTAAATATTCAGACTTTTTAAAAAAACATATATATTTATATTCACACAGGATATCTTTGCCGATTTCCTCTCGTTTTATAGTCCGTGGTGTTGAATCCACAAAATGACCGCAAACCCCCGACTCACCGTTGGGGGTTTTTATTTTTTTTGGTATTCTAAAAATTAATACGTATATTTGTGATAAATCTAATTTATCATGGAATATACAAAAGATTTGATTTTAGTGAGAGGGTTACCTGGTTCGGGTAAATCTACTTTAGGGGAGATAATTTTATACACTCCAAATAACCCGTTGAAACCATTGTCTGCGGACGATTACTTTACAGATAAAGAGGGTAATTATAATTTCGACCCAACAAAATTAAGGGAAGCACATAATGATTGTCAACAAAGATGTGCCAATTTAATGATGAATAGTGTTGTTAGGGTTGTTGTTTCAAACACTTTTACACAAGAATGGGAAATGGAGCCATATTTTGAAATGGCTAAAAGATATGGTTACAGAGTTCACACTATTGTGGTTGAAAACAGACACGGTGGTGAGAACATACATGGAGTTCCTGAAGACAAATTAGAGATTATGAAAAATCGTTTTGAAATTAAGTTGTGATTGAAGTTTTAGAGAGATATCATAAGGATGGTTTGTTAATGAAACAAACTCACCCAACCAAAGATTTGTACATATGGAATTACACACCAAGAGTACAATATGAATCTTTGTGGGATGATATTACTATGCAATGTCGTGGTCTTATTACAACCCATTCAGGAGAAGTAATATCAAAACCATTTGGTAAATTTTTCAACTACGAAGAGGTTATTGATAAAAATTTAATTCCTTGGGATAGTGAGTATACTCACATCCAAGATAAAATGGATGGTTCTCTTGGAATCCTTTTCTTTTATGATGGTGAATGGATTATGTCAACAAGAGGTTCTTTTACCTCGGAACAATCCATTCGTGGTTTAGAAATTCTTAAATCAAAATATGATTTAAGTAAATTCATGAAGGAAGTTACCTATTTATGTGAAATTATTTATCCCGAAAATAGGATAGTAGTGAACTATGGTTGTGATAAGATTACCTTTTTATCTGTAACAACACCCATAGGAGAATTAAACTGGCACACCGCTCGAGCAATTTTTCATTCATCGGATATTGAAGAGAAAGATATTGTCGATAGCACTATGGTAACCTTCAACAAGGAAACATTTGACAACTATAAAAAACTAAACACCCCAAATAGTGAAGGGTTTGTTATTCGTTTCTACCCATCGAACTTTAGAATGAAAATAAAATTCGAAGAGTATGTTCGTTTACATAGAATACTAACTAATGTGTCAAGTAGAGATATTTGGGAATATCTTAAAGAAGATAAACCATTTGATGAGTTACTTGAGAAGGTACCAGATGAATTTAATAGTTGGGTGAAAGAAACGGTAAAGGACTTTGTGATTCGATTTGAAAATATCGAAAAGGAATATAAATGGATATTCAACAAAATTCGTAACGTTTATTTTGAATCATACCAAAAAGAATTTACCCGAGCGGAGTTTGCTGAATTAGCTAAAAGATATTCCCACCCTTCAATACTGTTTAATATGTTGGATGGTAAATCATATAAAAATATAATATGGAAAATATTATATCCACCATATTCAAAACCATTTAAAAAAGATGAAGAGAATTAGTAAGAAAAATCATACAATGAAAAAAAGAATTTATTTAGATGACGTTAGAACACCAGTACTAAAGGACGAATGGGTCATTGTTCGAACATATGAGGAGTTTGTTGAGAAAGTATCAGAAATTGGATTGGAGAATATTAGTTTAATTTCTCTTGACCATGATTTAGGTGATACCGCAATGGCTGAATGGCATCGTAATGTTTATCATAATTACGAATTAGACTACAACAACATCAAAGAAAAAACAGGTATGGATTGTACCAAGTGGTTAGTGGAACAATGGTTGGATGGTAAACCAGTTGTTGATGTTGTTATACATTCAGCTAACGCGATTGGTAGTGCCAATATGATGGGTTACATCAACAATTACAGACACATCCATAGATTACCACAAAATTGTGTACGGGTTCAGATTGAACATACTGTATAAAATACTTTAAACAATTTGGGGTAAAGTTTGTTTATGTCGACTTTATTGTTCATATTTGTGATGAACCAATAATTAAATCGACAATGTCAACAAAACTACCTAAAAAACCAAATGACACCGTAATCAAGAAGTTAATACTAAAACAAGACTATAAAAGTTTTGGTGATTTTTACAACGTCAATAAAGAACTTATTTATCGCACCTTAGCGAATCTATTTAAAAGTCTCAAAAGAAAAGATAAAAACAATGTAACTTTAGTCTTGGGCGCTAAGATAAATGGTTTACAGTGGGAGACCGAATTAAAATTTAAGAGACAAGAATCAATAGTATTAGTTAGAGATATCTTACCTTTCTTTGAAACCAATGAAGATTATGAAACATGTGGTGAGATTACCGACACTTACAATAAAATAATTCAAATTCAATAAGACGAAGAAGATAAGTTAGCATCTCCTTTTACAATATACTTGATGTTAAAAGTAACTGATGTATTTGTAAAATTTATTGAGAAATTATTTGATGGAGTGACTGTATTGAAGTTTGATATTGTTAACGAATTAAAATCATTCGCGGTGTACCAATAAACCTCATCAAATGTTATCATACTTGTTAAATTAGCACCTAATAAGTACGCATCCGATATTGTTACCTTACCATCTTTATTAATATCGCCAGCTTTCATTTTCGGGCCATTATTCAATACTACACCGGGTTGTAATAAACTCGGTGTATTTTCGTTTTGTGACTCATTAAAAACATTATCAAAATCTGCGGACGTTAATGATGATGAAAACGAAGGAACTATTTTATAAGTTGAGTTATATTTTGTTGGGTTTAAAGTGTAAGTACCTGTTGTACCAACCGTGACAGTTTGTAACAGTGTCTCAACACCATTTTCAACCAAATATAATTTTACTTGTGGTCTTACCGATAAACCTGTAGGTATCGTAATTGTACCGATTATTGTTTCAGTTATAATCGTTACAGAACCTGATGAACTATAAGCGAAACCACAAGTACCACTTTGTAATTGAGCTCTGAACAATGTTTTGACGGTTATATTTGTGTATGAATAAGTTGTCGATGTGTTTACAATGTCAGTCCATGTTACACCATCATTTGTTGAACGTTGCCATTTAACAATTGTACCCGTGTAACTACTTAGTGTAAGTGTTCCTGAGTTTGTTGTAGAAGTATGTGTTGATGAAGATATAGAACCACCAACAGGAGGTGTTCCCGATGTAACTGTGATTATTTTAGAATCAGAAAAGACCGCACTACCACAATTTGGAGTTTGAACTTCTACCCTATAATAATAAGTTCCGGCGCTACTAATTGTTTCGGTAAGACTTGTGGTTGTATTTGATATATCGGTCCATGTTGTTCCATTAGTTGAGCGTTGCCATTTATTTACATTACCTTGTTGACCAGATAATGTTAATTCGGATTGCCCTCCCGCACATATACTATTATTTACCGCAAATACTGAACCTGATTTTGTTGGTTTTACAGACAGATAAACACTTGATGTTACTAAACCTGTACAACTCACAGGACTTGTTGAATTTATTACCGCTCTGTAGTATGTGGTTTTAGTTAAGTTGGTTACTGTTATACTTGAAGATGTACTCGATATTGTGGTTGCTGCGGTAAAAAAGTTATCAAAAGAAGATTCCCATCTAACAATACTACCTGTATACCCATTTAACGTTAAAGTTGTGCTGTTACTACCCGAACAAACATTTATGTTACCACCACTTATGTAACCACTTGAAGCGTTACTGATTTCAACATTCCTTGTTAATATTGTGATACTTGATGTTTGGTCGTTTGGCATGTCTCCATATTCACAAATATAACCGGGTAAGTTAGTGTTAGGTAAATCATTCCATTGTCCACTGTTCGCGGAATAAAATTGTGCATAATGTTCACCACCCGCATTATTTGGTTCACCACCAGCCCATTTTGAGTATTGACCCGTTACCGCGGTACTACCGTTAGAAAACTGTGTCCCCTTCTCAGGACCTGACACCCAATGCCATTTTTGTTCTACCGCCGCTTGTGAAGTATAAACGGTAGAACCCTTAGCGGTATTAACCTGACTCATCTCATCCGACGCCCCAAACCAACCATCTGATGACATTAATTTCCAAATAAAATTATTTTCAGCTTCAGAAGACATGGTCGCTAAATAACCGGCTCTACCAAAATAAGACCTTAACTCAGAATTAGTTTTTGCGGTTGTCCATGAACCTGATGATGAAACATATTCATAAAAATGTTCAGTTAATGGGTTGTAAAAAACTAAACCAGCAACAAATGTGACTCTCCTTTGTAGTGGGTAACAAGTTGATGTTGTTGATTTAAATTCAACACCTCTCAATACTGTTTGCCAATCACTTGCACTTGCTGTGCCCGAAAATACTAATATACCTGTGGTAGTATTAAAAGAAGCACTCACACCTGTTGGTAAAGTTGATGTTGACCTCAATTGGTCGCCACTTGTGTACGTTTGAGATATTTGAACTCTAAATCCATTTATTGTCCCATTTGCTGTAATTGTTAAATTAGGGTCAACCTTGGTCCATGTATTGTAAGTAGATGATACCACACCCGTACTACTTGTACCCAATGACATTGTTGTTGCTTGTGAAAAAGCTAAGACAGGTAACAACAAAAACAATATAAAAAATAGTACATTTCTCATAAATTTATCTTACTACCAATTAAAAAGAATGACAAAATCGGAAATTCCGGATTTGTACTCATATTTGCTTTATAGTTGACATTTAACTTAAATCTTTTTGATATTTGATAATCAATACCCGTCCCAATAAACCCACTCACGTATCTATCACTTATTGATACTTTGTCTTTGGTTGAATAAACCAATGGTGTAGAAATAACATATAATTCAGGACTAACTATCATTTTTTTACTAACCTTAATTGGTCTTGTATAAAAAGCGGTAATTGATGGTGAATAATAACCACTTTTTTCTTCTGATATTATCGTGGCTGCACCACTTATATTAAAACCTGTTACACCGTATTTTCCACCATTTAAAATCCCACTATAACCAACAAAACCCAAGTAGTTTCCGTAAGTATATACACCCGTTAAATTTAAATTATGTATGAATTTTAATTTTTTTGATTTACTGTAATGTATTTTAGTGTATTTAGCCGAAACAGCAAACTGTTTAAAGTTTAACCATACCATACCAGTAACACCATAACTTGATAAACCCGTCATTGACGATTTACTTGTACCTATATTAACAATAGGTGTAAATGTTCTATTCAAGTTTTGTGCTGAGGTAATATCAGAAGAAACTATTATAGGGTTTGACCTCGCACTACCACTACCCCCTGATTTACCTTTACCACCACTATTAGAACCTCCACCCGCATTATTATCATTGTGTGCATCATTATTCATTTGTGTTGTGGCACCAACTTCCTCACCCTTTTGATTATTTGTGTTGGTGTTATTAGTATTACTTGAACCGCTTCCACCTGTTGTATTTGTACCACTAGTGGTACCACCATTAGAACCCCCACTATTACCATTTGTAGAACCACCTGTGGTATTACCATTAGAACCGTTTGTATTAGAACCTCCACTATTTGAATTGTTGGTATTACTACCACCACTACCACTTGTGGTTGCCGAACCGTTTGTATTAGTTGTTGAACCACCCGAAGTATTTGTAGATGTTCCATTGTTACCGGTTGTTGTGTTCGTATTATTAGACGAACTATTGTTAGTACCACCAGAACCACCACTATTGGTTGAACCTGAATTGTTGTTAGTAGACGTGTTTGTTCCTACAGACGGTTGAGTCGTTGAATTTCCACCTTGAGTTGTGTTACCTGAACCTGATGTCCCTCCACCATTCGTTGTATTCCCATTTCCTGATGTTGAACCACTTCCTCCATTTGAGTTATTAGTTCCTGAATTCGTTTGGGATTGTCCTCCAGTTTGAGTTGAAGTAGTACTCGTTGTATTTGATTGAGATGAATTATTTCCATTTGTTTGGGATGAATTATTATTTTTCTTTTTTTCAGAATTTTTATTGTCTTTTCCACCAGCATCACTACTTGACGAACCACTTTCTAAACTTGTTGATTGTGATTGACTGCTTGACAAAATAGAACTAACAACTGACTGAATCGTACCTCCAATTATTTGTGCGGTTATCTGATTTTGAATTACCTGACCTTGTTGTTGTGAACAGGGATTGGTCTGTCTGTATTTTGTGTAAACCTGATTTACCCAATTTGAAAAATTACCATTTGACAAATCATTAGCATCAAAGTAACCAACATTATCTAAAAAAATAATCATTGTTTTACCACCCTGTATTGGTACACTAAACATAGTTACCTCTTTTGTACAAGGGTCGATAAAGGTATATGTTGATACCTGTGCTTTCGATATGTTACATACGAAAATAAGAAAAAAACTTAATATTAACGTTTTAAAATTCATAACCATATTAAAAAGGGGGTTTAACCCCCCTTTTATTAACTTTTAAACATTATGAAGTTATTTTGGGAATACACCCTTTTTTATCATTCTTAATAGAATTCTTGAACAAGCAATATCTAATGCTTTTTTTGTACTAATACCTATTGTTGATTGATTAAACTTCACTTCACTTAAATTATCATCATTCAAAAGACTGAGTTCTCTTACTGTTACCGCTTCACCTAAACCACTTGCGGCGATTATTTGACCGGTTTCTGCGTCTGTAAATCTAACCTGTAAACCTAATCTAGTTACAACGGTATTTTTAACACCATTACTAAGATTTACGGTTTCATCCTCACTCACTGAAAATTCATAAACTTCAATTGTCACAAAATAATGTGCCAATCTTATCTTACCTCTACCATTTAATGTGTCATAACTAATACCGGCTTGAGATGCTTGGTATTGTTTCACCATACGATTTTTGATTTCAGTTTTGTCTTCGGTAAATGTGAATCTATTTAAATTCTCCAAATATTCAAGTGTAATATTGGCAACACCCAAACCAACTTTTTTTTCTTTTAGTTCGGGATATTGTTCATACACCTCATCACTAATACCAATTTTCAAAATTTGTATTGGGATTTGAGGGCCATCATAATCCATAAGAGAATCTATAGACACATTTGTTTCAAAAGACGCTTTATATTGTTCTGTTTGTGTCTTACCCACAACTTGAGCACTTACCGTATTAGCAAATAGTAACATCGCCAAAAACCATAGTATTACTAAAACAATTGGAGATAAAATTTTCTTAAATAAGAAATTTTTCATATTACTCAGGGTCTTTAATCTTACCACATTTCAAACATTCTAAATCACCGTCATTATCTTGGTCGCCCCAAACGTGCTCACATTGACGATGTTCAAAATATTCATCTATGATACCATCATTATCAAAATCTAAACCATCCATTACACCATCACCATCTTCGTCTATTTCCACACCAACTTGGGGGGTGACTTGAGGAGTGACTTGAGGGGTAGATTCATCTAAACTTTGATTGATTGGTGTTTTCATATCGGCGGTGTTTGACAAAGATGTACCATCTTCCTCATCCATTTTTTGTACTAACATTTTATCTTTATCGGTATCACTGAACCAATAGTCAATGATTTTACCATAAGAACCAATGAAAGCACCAAGAAGTAAAAGAAGAAGTTCTTTCCATTCTCCACCTATTTCATTTTTACCAATTATGGCGGCAAATATTCCAGCCATAATAAACATAAATCCACCTAAAACAATCGCGGTAATAAACCACCTTCTTTTCATCATTGAATTAAGAAGGTCTTTAAATCCGGTTGGTTGATTATTTACCATTGTGGTTCTTTTTCTTTAAATTCATCACCTTCTTTTTTAGGTTTAGAAGGTTCTGATTTGGATGGTTTTTCAACCACTCTTTCTTTTATAATTGTAGTATTTCCCCCACCACTTGATGATGTGTTCTTAGAAGAATTATCTACATTTAAATTAATAACAGGTGCCGATTGTTGAGTTGGTGTGGGTTCATTTTTTTCTTCACCACCACCCATAAGAGTAGTAGTAAACCATGTACCACCAGCTAAAATTGCGGTTGAAATAGTTCCGATTAATGTTTTCTTAAGGCCTGACCATGTTCCGTCAGATTCTGGTACGTTTGTTTCGTCGCTCATAGTTTTAAACTTTTATAAATTGTCTTGTTAATTGTTTATTATAATTATTCAAAATCAGATAATAATTACCTGATGATGCAGAACTCATATCAATTTGTTTGTAGGCAGTTGTTTCCATATAGTTAGTGGTAACAGAACCAACTTGTTTAATTAGTTGACCTCTATTATCATAGATGGAAACATTCATTGACATGTTTGGGTTGGGAAATTTTACTTCTAATTCAAACCAACCACCAGTTGGGTTTGGACGAATTGATGCTGTAATTTCATCAATGTCTTGATTCATAGGTGGTGCCATTTTGTACATAATAACAGCAACACTACTAACTAAGTCAATATTCAAGTGGTCACCTCTTTCATCGGATGCGTCCATTAATTGTCTAACGTAAATATTACTCACAATATCATTATTTCCAATAGGTGAAAATTTTAATTTAAATGGTGTTGCTTGACCAATTAAACCATCTTTAAATTGGTTATTCATACCACCAAATCTAATTGTACCAGCAGTTGCGTCATGTGTAACGTACTGTAACCATGGACCTCCGTTAAAATTAGATATGATTTCTTCAAATTTAACCTTGTTTTTATCATATTTCATTTCAAACTGTAGACCATAATTATTATCACCATTAGTGTTTACATTAAATGGTACGTATATTGGTTGATTACCTGATGATGCGGTATTAGGTATCTCAACATCTAATTTACCTTTAAACACCGCCTTAGCTACTAATACACCTGATGAGTTCCATACTCTCGATGAGTAAGTTCTGTCAACATCACCTTGAATAAAGTACTTAATGTTTACTGTCTTATTAGTTAATCCAACACTATCAGTAATAAAATTGGTGGCGGTTAAATGATTTGGCCAATCATTCCATTGTGTTGAACCTAACACTAATGAATCATAAACATCAGCGTGGAATGTTCTAATCATGGTTGTGGTGTCAATTTTTTTCATACCACTAACGTTTGCATAAATCAAGTATGGGTCACCACCATCTAACTTTCCGTTTTGGTTCATATCACCTATTAGATAAGCCAAGCCATTTTTCAAATATTGTTGACCAAATCCTTGGTTTACATCAGTTACTGTATATTCATCATATGTTTTTACCGCGTCTGATATTGTCACTGCGTAATCTCTGAAAACTTCCATACTATCCGCGGGGAATCTTACAAGTAATTTATACTTAGTATTTTTATCTACGTTGTTAAGTGAGTAGAAACCCGCAGTGTCACAAAGTGCTGATGATACAAATGTACCTGTGTTGTATTTTGTACATATAACTGTTGGTCTTCTACCATTTAGTTTCATTGTTGGCGGTAATTCAACAACACCACTGATAACCAAGTTACCCAAAAGTTCAAGATGCATGTCTTGAACATCTAAGATTGCAATGTTATCACCTATTGTAGTACCGTCATATTTGAACATTCGAGCCCAGTTTATTTCAACACTGTCCGCGTCGAAGTTCGATTCAACATCGTTGATGATAAATTTGTTGTGAATCAAAAAGGTGTCTTGGGTGATTTGAGAACCACTTGACAAAACCAAAAAGTTTCTTGCCACAGTGTAATTTGTATCCGTTGAATATGAGTACAAACCAGTTCCCGAACTGTAGCTTGAGTATTTGTAGTTGTTAAAGAACTTAATCGAAAGTGCTGGTGTCATAGTACTCACAGTTGGGTCGACAGTTGTTGATACGTGAGTGAAAAGTTGTTTTCTATATTGAAAATCAACTTGGAAAGTTCTAACATCAACAGAAGATGCTGGTGTGTATTTAAACACAACATCAAGGGTGTCACCCCTTTTGATTGTTTTATACGCAACAGGATTACCAATCTGTGGCGTAGTTTGAGAAAACGCGGTCGTCGTAAAAATTAACGCGGTTAGGATAAATAATAATTTTTTCATAGTATTAGTTTGTTTATTAGGTTTTGAGTTGTTTTCTTTAATGCCGAACTAGCAGATTGTTGATTGAATTTACCACCCTCATCAATCATTATGGTTGAGGTTGAAATTTCGGTTGATTTACCTTCCGAAAATTCCTGTTTAATTTTTTTATCACCTTTGTACAATACACCTTTCATTCTTATGACGGTGGTTGTTTTGTCTTCGTGAAAAATACTAACCCCCGAGTTAGTCGTTACAATGTCAAAAAATATGAGTTCAACTTTAATTTTGTAGTCTGCTTTATTTTTATCTGTAATCAGAATTAAACTATCCTGTTCATTGATGATTTCTTCAATTATATTTTTAACACCGAAAGCCAAATTCTTATTTTCGGTGAACGGACCAATTTTAATGTTATTGATTACCGTATCAACAACAATAGTTTGGGCATTCAGATTCGAAAATCCAAATGATATTAGAAATAATAATAATATGATGGGCAGTCTCTTCATCACAAAAAAGAAAAAATGGGGTTATCTAACCCCATAATTTTTACTCAGAAACTTCGTCGTCTGATTTCTTTTTATGTGAGAACTTATCTAAAGTATCTGCACCCATTCCAATAGCGGTAATGACCATCACCGCGTTTACCAATTCTTCTGATGGTTTAATGTCACCATGTGTAAAAGAATTTGCCATCATGGTTCCGCAAAGGAATAATGCACCTAAAAGGGCGATTACCGGTTTGATTGAAGTTGACCCTCTTTCATCTTTGAAAAGGTCAATAATCCATTTTTTGAAGTTCATAGTTGTAATTTAGTTTAGTTTATTTATTTGGTTTACTATAAATACCTCGGCAATCGAGATTGTTATATATATTTTTTTAAAAAAATTTCAAACTTTTCTTGTTTTTCAGCATACTTATTATTATCTTTGTAAAAGATTTTAAAATTAAATAAAACTTCAATGAGACGCTTTACACATACAATGTCATTTACAATCTGTTCAAAATGGGCGGAGGTGGCTGATATTTGCATGTCCCGAGGTGTCTTGTAAGTTGTTTAGTTTAAAACGATATAAAGGAACCTCGGGAGAAATCTCGAGGTTTTTTTGTTTTATGGGCCTGATGTCAACGGCAGACCGTCTGATTTGCAATCAGAACGATTGGGTTCGATTCCCACAGTGTCCACAAAGTTGTTCTTTGACATATTGGTTTAAAATGGTACCGTAGCTCAGTTGGTAGAGCACCAGACTGAAAATCTGGGTGTCACAGGTTCAATTCCTGTCGGTACCACATTTGTCTTCGTAGCTCAATTGGTTAGAGCACCACACTTTTAATGTGGGGGTTATGCGTTCGAGTCGCATCGGGGACACAAAGGTTGATTGGGGAATGATACATCAATATCTCGAGAGTGAATATTGGATGATGTATTCGGAGTTTGCAGATATTCACCTGAAGTAACGCCAATCGTAAAAGAGGATGTCCACTGAACCATCTTCCTCTTTCCTTTCATAGTTCCTTAGCTCAGTTGGGAGAGCGTCTGCCTTACATGCAGAGGGTCGTCGGTTCGAATCCGACAGGGACTACACAATACACAGGTGTAGTGAAAGGGTATCATACCGGTCTCCAAAACCGTTGTTGGGAGTTCGAATCTCTCCACCTGTGCAAACTTTTAAAAATAAACGACATGGAAAGAAATGATAACATCAACGCCGTCAAAATGAAATTTGAAGCGGAGAAAATGAAACTAAAAGAAGAGAGGGAAAGAATGATTAGGAATCATTGGGAGAATTTACCAAAGATTAATAATCCCGAAGATGTCCCAACTCTTCCAAGAGTGGATGAAAAAGAATGGAGAGAGTTCTATGTTCCGAAACTAATTGACGCAGGTGCGATTCCTAAAAAAGATTTAGTAAATGGTCAAATTTATATTGGTGAACATAGAAATACCACAATCGCAAGATGGAATCAAGAGACAAACAAATTTATACACATGAGATATAAGTTTGGTTGGAGAGAGGATGATTGTAACCATTTTGAAGATGATGATGGATTTGCATTGTTCGTTCCAATTAGATTGGGGACCCAAGAAGAATGGGATGAACGAATTAAGTAATGGTTCTTTGGTGTAATGGATAGCACGCAACGCTACGGACGTTGAAGTAAGGGTTCGAGTCCTTTAGGAATCACCACGGTCCTGTACCCAAGTGGCTTAAGGGGGGAGTCTGCAAAACTCTTATTCGGTGGTTCGAATCCACTCGGGACCTCAATATAAGGTGTGAGACTTATAATGGTTCATTATAAGGTTTGAACCTTATAATTTATAAATGGTAGATATAGTTCAGTTGGTTAGAACGTCTGATTGTGGTCCAGAAGGTCGTCGGTTCGAATCCGATTATTTACCCCAAATTGGAATATAGCTCAATTGGTTAGAGCATTCGTCTGATACGCGAAAGGTTATAGGTTCGATTCCTATTATTCCAACCAAACATTGCGGGATGCGTAGAAAGTGGTCATCTCGTCAGTCTCATAAGCTGAAGTTCCCGGTTCGAGTCCGGGTCCCGCAACCAAACATTTTGAAATATGGAATTTACTTCTTATATTTTATTTGTTCTTTGAAATATATCGTGGGGTAGAGCAGTGGTAGCTCGTTAGGCTCATAACCTAAAGGTCGTCGGTTCGAATCCGACCCCCGCAACAAATGGTCATAATTAGGGTCGAGCCACATCTTGCCACGGTTATGACAAGGGTCAGAAGGAACAGAGGTGGCCGTGACTACTCTGACCCACTATTGCCTCCTTAGCTCAGTTGGCCAGAGCAGCTGATTTGTAATCAGCGGGTCGTTGGTTCGAATCCGACAGGAGGCTCCGATTGGTCTCATAGTTAATCGGCTATAATATCGCCCTGTCACGGCGAAGTGCCGGGTTCGATTCCCGGTGGGACCGCAATGAGTAAGAGATACTCAGAGTCTTCGAATCAAGACTTTAAGAATGATTCCGCAGAAAGTCTACGGCGCGAGTGGGACTTCATGGGAACAAAGGAGAGCGACACACCTCCTCCCAGTAGTGTTGACTTTTTTTAACGGGGACGCCCTTCAGGTTGTTTGAAAGAAAATAAACCGAAATGACTACTCACCGTAATCTCAGGTGGGGTAATTGGAGAGTTGGTAGAGTTGGTTTATTGCACCTGACTTGAAATCAGGAGAACTCGTGAGGGTTCCGGGGGTTCGAATCCCTCACTCTCCTCAAATTGGCCCGGTCGTCTATCGGTTAGGACACGTCCCTTTCACGGATGAAAGCGGGGTTCGATTCCCCGTCGGGCTACACTGAAATTAAATTAAAAAAAACCAATATGTTAGAAAAAATTTTAGAACAATACGAAGATGAACAAATCTTAATTGCTGATGGATTTGATGATGCGGTAATAGGAATTGAAACATCTTCAATGAGATTAATCTATTCTGTTGAGAAGTGTATCACTATACTTATGAATCAAGGAATGGATATGACAGAAGCGGTAGAATATTTTGAATTTAATGTTTCCGGTTCTTACGTTGGTGAAAAGACTCCAATATGGTGTGAAGATTTATTTTAATTTTTTTTTAAAAAAACTTGGAAATTAAAAAACTTTTTGTATCTTTGTGATAGTTATAAACAAAATGATGAAAATGGTTTACATACAACAACCCTTGAACAACCCACTAAGTGGTAATGGGAGAGGTATATATTTATGTGACCCATGTTCGGAGTTTTTAAAAGTGTAAGGAACTTAACCTACTAATAAGAAGACCCGAACTCAAAAAAAGTTCGGGTTTTTTGTTTTTAAGATTTTGTTGTTTATATTTTGATTAGATTTGTTCTTTGACATATTGGAATTGGTAAATGCCGAGGTGATGGAATGGTAGACATGAGGGACTTAAAATCCCTTGGACAGTAATGTTCGTGTGGGTTCGACTCCCATCCTCGGTACAAAAATGAAAAACTCCTTACAGAGGACGGATTAGCACCGTTGAAAGAAACTTTGGCTCTTGGGATTAGCTACCCAAATGAGTTACATGACCCAAAGTGAACTGTGATGGACCCTGCTCTGATGTGCACGTCAACAGGTGGACAGTAAACTATGTCCAATCAAATCTACAACTACGGTGAGCGTAGAAGGAGGTTTTCATTTTAATGGGCCCATAGTTAAAGGGATATAACTTCTCACTTCTAATGAGATGTTCCAAGTTCGAGTCTTGGTGGGCCTACTAAGATAGTGGTCACTCTTACAATGAAAGTCGACAAAGTAGTTGTAAGGTTCATAGTGTTCATCACCCTCGGCCGGTGCACTGATAAAACTCAGAAGAAGCCGTTAAGATTGGAGCGAGACGGGTACTCCATCACTATCTTTTTTAATAGGGAAGTAGCGCAGTTGGTTAGCGCACCTGGTTTGGGACCAGGGGGTCGCAGGTTCGAGTCCTGTTTTCCCTACAAATTCCTTGATAGCTCAGTGGTAGAGCAAACGGCTGTTAACCGTTGGGTCCCAAGTTCGAATCTTGGTCGGGGAGCAAAAAAATCGCTGATGGAAACATCGAAGGTGTGTAATGCTAGCAACACCGTAGGTTAAGCGATGTCCTACACTTTGCCGAAGTGGTGGAATGGTAGACACACGACACTTAGGATGTCGCGCGTAATTGCGTGGGGGTTCGAGTCCCTTCTTCGGTACAACAATGAAAGGTGGGTGAGTGGTTAAAACCGGCAGACTGTAAATTTGCTCTCTTCGGGGTACGGGGGTTCGAATCCCTCCCTTTCAACAAAAAGTAATAGTATGGAAAGAAATAACATTATTAAAAGTATGATGGATTCAATCACTCCTGAAATGGAGGAAAGGTTCAAACAAGAAAGAATCGAGTGGAAAAATAGTTTAACCGCAGAATATCAACTTGGTCATTATGTTGGTTTGGAAATCGTTCACAATTATCTCCCAACCCTATCAACTGATATGTTACAAACTCGTAATGTCATTGAGGTATCTGAAGAAGATTCATTAGAGAATGAAAGATTGGACACCGAATGGTATGTAACAACACAACATGGTGGGGAATGGAATGGTAAGGATGAAAGTGGCAATAAAGAAAAATGGGACTTATACCACCAACACAATAAAATGTTGGAAAGGAAATACCTACCCAATCCTCTTTATTGTCACATGGGTGTTTTGAACATTCGAGATATGGATGATTTCAAAAAAGGTTTAAGATTTGCATTATGGGATTGTGATATGTGTTCTTATAACATCGAACTTGAGAACATAAAAATCTATGACGAAGAACATTTAATGAGTACGATTATAGAGTTTTCGTTGGATTTGGTGGTGTAGCTCAATTGGTGAGAGCAGGACGCTTATACCGTCAAGGTTATGGGTTCAAATCCCGTCACCACTACCATTGGTCCCTTAGCTCAGTTGGTTAGAGCACCCGACTCATAATCGGTAGGTCCACGGTTCAAGCCCGTGAGGGACCACGAGATATTTATATATAAAAAAATCATGGGAATTGAATTAAAAAAGAAAAAACAACTTATCGAAAGATTAAACAAAAGATTATTATCTGAAGCCGAAATGGAGTGTCCTAAAGCAACTCAAGATTTAGAGTTGAACACTAATAATAGAGACAAATCAATAAAAGCGGATTATATAAAATATGGTCCACTTAATATTGATGAACCCGGTGATTATTGGGAAATGGTTGCATCCGATTGGAATACGACTGTTGAAGCCGCTAAAAAATCACTATGTGGTAATTGTGTTGCATTTGATATATCACCAAGAATGGATGAATGTATGCCAGGTTCGGTTTCTGATGATAGTGGTAGATTAGGATACTGTTGGATGCATCACTTTAAATGTCACTCCGCAAGAACATGTAAAACATGGGCAAAAGGTGGTCCGATTACCGAAAATACGGTGTCATATGAGTGGCAACAAAAAAATCAAAAATAATATCATCATGTGGTCGCACCCTTAACTCCAAAACCTGTTAAGGAAATCGTTATGGGAAGACCACTCCACGCGATAGTCGTATAACGGTTATTATACCACCTTGCCAAGGTGGGGACGATGGTTCAATTCCATTCTGTCGCTCACTTTTATCGGACAACCAATATTTATTATTACATAATGGTTGTCCAATGAGAAATAGAGAAAAAAAAGAAAAACAATGTTTGAATTGTGGTTGTGAAATTCCTAATAGGAATCTTTACTGTAATAATAAGTGTCAATTCGAATATCAAAGAAAAAATATTTTCAAATCTTTAGAGGAAAATAATTTTGAAAGATATACAAGATGTGACACAATCCACGAGATAACAAAAAAATATTTGATAGAAAAATTTGGTGAAAAATGTATGGTTTGTGAATGGGATAAAGTGAATGAACATACAGGGATAGTCCCAATCCAAATTAATCATATAGATGGTAACCCACATAATCATGATTTATCAAATGTTGAGTTACTCTGTCCTAACTGTCATTCTTTAACAGAATTTTTTGGTCGAAGAGGTAAGGGTAGGAAATGGAGATATCAAAGTAAGTAGACCTTAAAAAGGGCCCTTCCGTTGCGTACGAAAACGGCTTGTTGGGCCCGGGTCTACCTTTTAAGCGAATATCGTATAACGGTCATTACTTCAGACTTCCAATCTGAAGATGCCAGTTCGA